>Ga0123352_10000238_pt1 | contig 66441 bp, 52 predicted proteins | sample TergutLab28metaG_FD_89700 | JGI IMG/M metagenome (GOLD analysis project Ga0123352, IMG submission 89700) | Labiotermes labralis P1 segment gut microbial communities from Petit-Saut dam, French Guiana - Lab288 P1 | ecosystem: Host-associated > Arthropoda: Insects > Digestive system > Gut ... | reverse complement strand
CCGTTCCATCGTTAACCCATTCCATAGCGCGATAATCACTTGTCGCTATTGTTGTTCCGGCACCCATTACATCCAAAGGACTGGTTCGTGTGCTTCCAGCTACGGCGTAGATCGTAGTAGGAATGAGGATTTCTTCGAACGTTGCACTGATGGCAGTGTCTTTTGTTAGTATGATTGTGCGAGTTGCGCTTGTGTTATTATCCCACCAGTTTTCGAGTTTGTAGCCTGCATCAGGAGTTGCAATTAAACTCAAAATTGTACCTTCCAGCAAGGCATCGCCACTGTTTATCGGGGTCGCGTTGTTCATTACGGTAATAGTTCCGTTAGTTGTCGGAATGATCGTTACCGTATAGGTCGGGATTGCTTCGAATGTTGCACTGATGGTAACATTTTCGGTTAGAGTGTGCGTGTGGGTTGCATTGGTGTTGTCGTCCCACCATTTTTCAAATACATAACCGGTGTCGGGGATTGCTGTTAAGGTTAACACAGTACCTTCTGCCAACACATCGCCATCTGCAACAGGGTTATCGCCGCTCATAACAGTAATGGTTCCGTTGGTTACAGAGGTAATGTTTACTGTGTAAGTAGGTGTCATAGGTGTGGCTTTTCCAATGATCGTCCAGGCCAAAACCCTTGAAGGGAAGGATGTTCCGGTATTTGTACCAGCTAATGTACTCGAAGTTTTATTGATTTTTTGGATCGTTGTACCATTAAATGTGGTTGCATAAACTTCATTGGTTTCGCGATCAACGGCAAGCATACCGGTAAATGCTGTTACATTGTTTGCCCTTGCTTGTGTAAAAACACCCGTTGTTAGATTTACTATACCTAATCCACGACCGGAGGCTATGCCTTGAGCATAGCAAACGCCGTCGTTATCAATGGTAATCGTAACTGCAGGAGATAAATTCGAACCGATTTGAGTTAACTCGCCGTTTGTTAAGTTCAACGTACCGAATGCGCCGTTAGCAGCAGAAGCATACATGGTTTGAGTAATCGGATTCCAACCTAAACCAACGATATCAACGGCGGTGTTTGCGATTAAGGTGAAATCTCCTGTAACAGGGTTTAATGTTCCAAGTTTATTTCCTTCTGAACTGGTTGCCACATAAATCGTACCGATTGCCGTTCCATCGTTAACCCATTCCATAGCGCGATAATCACTTGTCGCTATTGTTGTTCCGGCACCCATTACATCCAAAGGACTGGTTCGTGTGCTTCCAGCTACAGCATAAATCGCAGTAGGAATGAGGTTTTCTTCTTCGCCCTTCAGAACTACATCTCCCATAAAGGTTACAGCAAACGGCACACTTTGAGTTTGCGATAAGAGTGAGTTTACTGAAATAAGAGCAGCTAAGGTCAGCATTAACAACCCCTGTTTTTTGAATAAATTTATACCAAAAGTGCGTAAGGTTTTATAAACTTGTGTTTTCATATTTTTTTTGATTTTTAATTATTTATTGTTTAATGATTTTTACAGGGATGATTGCTGTTTCCGTGTGAACTCGGATAATGTAGGTTCCGGTTGGAATAGATCGCAAATCGATTGTTTTGTGATTTCCGTACAACTGCATCATGATTTTGCCGTTCAGATCTAACACGGAAATTTGTTTGATCGCTTGTTCGGTTTGAATATGCAAAATATCTGTTGTTGGATTTGGGTAAACCGCCAACACATTATGGTTTTCGGTTATTACGATTGTTGTTGGATTACCGGTTGTAAACGACCATGTAATTGCTTCATCGTAACCGGCTATTGCATGAGCAGGAATATGAACGGTATACAGAGTTTCGATATCAAAACCACTGTAATTTATCGTTAATTTATTTGTGGATAATGTAGCTGTAGTCGTATTCCCGTTAACTGTAATTCCGGATAAATCATTGGCAATAACATTCAACGTGTTAAACACCACATACACTTCGGTATTGGTAGCTACATCTACAGCATCATTTGCAGGAAAAACAAAAGCAACATCCAATTGTTTGGGTTTTGTAAACAACCCGATAACCTGAGCTTCGCCGGTAATCGTACCACGATTAAATGAAGCTCCGGATTTTGGATTAACTTCAATTAATCGGCCTTGCGTTTCATTGGTCATTGCCCAAAACAATCGTCCGGTGTTATGATCAAAGGCCATGGATTGAACATAATTGGGTAGAATTCCCGTAGAACCAAGAAAACTAACCGCAGCGGTTTGTTTGTTAACAGCTAAAAGATTACCATTTATATCAATTATAAACAGTTCGCCGTCGTGATTACAAGCCAATCCAATCACCAATCTATTAAGCGAACCGATTGTGGTCATAGCTCCGGTTTCAAGGTCAATAGTAACTAAATTTGAATTTCCTTGTGGTGTAAAAATTCCGTACATCACATTCGTTGTATAGTCATAAGCCATATCGTTTGGAATTTCTGAAATCGGTATTGCAAATTCGTCGGTTGCCGTAAGGGTGTTGATTTTTACGAAATCTCTCAAGGTATTACCCGTTTCATGGTTTTCGGCCATTGTATAGCCATAGAAATACCCGTTAACATATTCTCCTGCATTCATAGTATTTGCTGGTGCTGCCGGTGTATAATACGGATATACTAAAGAACCATTTTGAGGCTGATTTGATGCAAACGAAATAAATGCTTGCATAGGTCTTGCCACTAAATCCCAAACTCTGTAACCAAACAATTCTACAACTTCCGAAGGAAAACTGTTTACGGTTTGGGTCAACACGTTATTATCCGGATTTTCATCGCCCATAACGATAAGCGTAACTTTGATTTCATACAAGCCTAACAACGAAAGGTCTAACGTAGCATCAAATGTGTATTGGATTTGTTCCCCACTTATCATTGAGCCTGTCCAGGTTTCGGTTGCTTCTTCAACGCCGTTAAGTTCAAGTTTCAAAGAAAAATTGGTCAACGTGCCACCATTATTTCGAACGGTAACCTTTACCGTTTCTTGTGATGTTAATTCGCCGCTATTTGGTGTATCTATGGATACCAATTCGCCATCCGTATAACCTGCTAAATCCAAAACCTGAATATCGTCTAACTGAACTCCACGTGCCCAATGAGACGTAGCAACAAACGAAATCCAATAATCATCGGTAGGGTTAGGAAGTGCAATAATTTCTTCTTTCCAATAATCAACATTATCGTTATACGTTGCCAAGTGCACCCATTCTCCGTTTATGGATGTTTTATAATAAACCTCTAAAATATCATAGCTTGGCGGCCATGCTTGTGTTGTTCTGAAGAATTTCAATGCGGGATTTTCTAAATTACTTATATCCATTGGAGGCGTGATCAATCTGCCTGAAGGTCTTGACACAACCATAGAATAGAAAACAGCCTTGAAATTACCGCTGTGCACCGTATTGGGCAGAGGATTGGGACCGGTGGTTCCTGCCGGAAGAATCACCCAATCGGTGGTTCCCGAAATACGTTCTTGCCACCAGCAATTGGGGATGTTTGTACCGTTATTTTCAAAACCTTCTACCCATGGGAATGTAGCAATTGCCGAACAAGCCCTATTAGTAACGGTTATGGTTTGAGAATCGTTAGACGGGTCGTTGTCGGCAGCTAAAAATGCCGTAACTTTGATTTGATAGGTGCCTGTTGCCGAAAGATCCAATTTTCTCGTAAAAGTATAATGGGCTGTGCCAGTACTCGGAATTGATGCCGTGTAAGTCTCCGTTGTGATGGAATCGCCGTTAACTTCCAATTTCAAATCAAACCCGGTTATGGTTGTAGACCCGTTGTTTTTTAATTGAACGGTTACACTTTCGTTATTTGTGAGGTTTATACCTGAAATTGGTTCTATAATCGAAACAACTTCTACATCCATATTATCGTAGTTTCTGATAGAAATATCATCAATATACCAGCCATGATTACCACTACCGGCGGGAGTTACATATCGAAAAGCAATAAGAACAGTTTGTCCTGAAAAATCATTCAACGATACAGAAATTTTTTGAAATGCGTTGGTAACTTCACCCGCTTGTCTGCTAAGGCGTTTAACAGGCGTAAATGATGTCGGATTCATATTGGTAGTTGATATTAGCACTTCGCTGTACATCGTAGTGTCGTTATAACCATTTGGAGACATTCTTGACCAAAATTCCAACAAATAATTGTCAATAGCCGGTACAGTTATTGGGGGAGAAATAAGATAGACGTCTCGTGCACCGGAATAAGCCCAAAACGCAGCAGATCCGGTACCGGTACGAACGTAGGCACCCCAGCCTCTTTCCCAATTTTGAGTTCCGACAACTCTATTTATAAACCAGCATGTGGGAGGAAATGTAGCATTTTCAAAACCTTCTTCCCATGGGAATGTGGTGATTGGGGTACAATCCAATGTGGTAAATGGTGTTCCTGTGGTTTCAACACTTTGTGTAGCATCACACATTGCAACAACTTTCCATGTATAAGATGTTCCCAAAGACAGTCCTGTAACGGTAAGGCTGTTGTCTGTCGTTTGATATGTATAATCTTGTGTTCCGTCATTGATAGTTAAAAGAAAGCGCACAGCCTCTCCATCCCACGAGAAAACAGCAGATGTATAATTCGGAACCACACTTAGATTTGATGGTGGATCCACAGCACAATTTGAAACTGCCATCACCATACGAATAGCAATAGCACCGGCAGGCCCCATAGATGCTAAATTGCCCAAAGCGTCTCGAGTATATGATGTTTTGGCTTGCCAATTACCATCGTATAAAACGGAAATATTTTGAGTTCCAAACTGATTTACACATAAATAGTAAGTACCCGGAGCCAAGACGGTATTCGCTGGAGCATTAATAAAAGACAAGCCCGTTGCATTTCGGGTGGCTGGTATCGTAAATACCGGAACTAAGGCTGTTGTCAAATCATCGGTCATGGTGTACAGCGATATGGTATATTGCAACTCTGTTGCATTTCCAAATCCGACAACGATTTGAGAAAGTGTAGTGGTTTCTGTAATATCAAAAACATTTCCAATTGTAATACTTGAAACAGCTCCAATTCCTTGAGTTTGTGTAGTAACTTCGTCTACTGCAAACACATTTCGCGTTCCTTTGAATGTGAAACTGCGAACAGCATCGGCAGGATTATCGTTCGTTTCTGTTTGAGAAATCGTATAAATCATCGTGTTATCTCCAAGAGGAATATTAGCCGATGTTGACAGATTCAAATTAGCTATTGCCTGTGGTGCAAGAGAAGCCAAAGGGGCTGATGCCCCTACATTGGAGCCGTTCAATTCAGCTGTCAAAACGATATTGGTTTGGTTGTCAAGCCCCATGTTTTTTACTCTTCCGGAAGGAAGTGTTTGTGTTTCTGGAACTTGCGAATATTGATACGATGTGATATTTTGCAAATTGTTTTGCGGCACTTCAATAATCGAAAAATCGTCGAATGCAATATAGTTCACATCTGCTGGTGAGTAGGCATGGAACCCAATAAAAAACTGCCCGGTTGCCGAAGGCGTGTAATCCGCATAGACGTAGGTCCACACAGGATAATTCTTGCCGTTATTATCAAAAAGGAGTGTATTCATAGCAGCTACCGTTGCCGAATTGCCTATTTTCACTTCTAATCGTTCCGTCACACCTTGATGATCCCGCATATTTAAATAAAAACTGATACGATAGGTTGTTCCTTGTGTAAGCGTAATACCGGGTGTAAACAACCATGCATTATGCGCAACAACGCTGTGATATAGTATTCTTGCATATCTTAGTCCACTATGTCCGAAAAGTAGAGCAGGTATTGGCGTTGTAGACCAATTGTTTCCTCCCGGAGTAGCGATGGTAGTCCAACCCGGCGGAAAGCTTTGGCCTGTTGTGCCATCAAAATTTTCGAAAAAAACAGATGTTGCTTTTGAAGTATACATAAGCGGAGGTTCGGAAGACGCTGTAAAAACAGATTCTTCATCCGAGTCTATAACTAATTGGGGATGTCGAAGTTCCGACAAATTTTGTCCGTAAGCAAACAGGGTCATGAATGCAAACAAGGAAAGAGTAATTTTTTTCATCGTTTTAATAGTTTTTGATTTGTTATTAATTTTAGAGTGCAAAATTATCAATAAAAAACAAAAAAAAAAAATCCGTTTTGGTCAATTTTACAAATTTGACCAAAGAAACCATAGAATATTTTAAAAGAGAGGGATTTACAAATTATGCAAATCTTGTGCTGATTTCAAATAAAAATTAGGGCTTATGCCGGTAATTTCTTTAAAAACATTGCGAAACGTGGTTCGAGACTTAAAACCAACCTGAAGAGCAACAGCTTCGATGGTATATTTTGCAGCATCGGGTTCTGAAAATAATCTTTGTGCCTCTTTTATTCTGTAATCATTTAAAAATGAGCGGAAATTTTTCTTTAGAGCATTATTAATCACTTGTGAAACATAGGTGCTGTTCGATTGCACCAATTCTGCCAACTTATCAATGGAAAATTCGGTATCGCAAATAATAGTGGTGTCTTCCATTAAAGCTAAAATTTTATCTAAAAGTATATCCTGTGCACTGTCGGTCAATAGGCTTTTTTTGTGTTTTTGAGGATGTTTTTTAGATAGTTCTTCTTGAACTTCAGCAATCTTTAAGTTTTTTTCAAATAAGGTTTTATAAGCGACATCTAATTTTCTTTTTTGAAAAAAAACAAACATTAATACCCCACAAACCGACAGCAAAACAGCTAAAATAACGTATTGAATGATTCTTTGATAATGAATTGTGCGCTCTTTAATATGCTGTTCGAGAACAAGTTGTTCAATTTGTTCATTGGTTTTTGAAACTTCATACAACCGTTGTAACTGATTGACTTCTCCGAATTTTTCAGTATTGAGGGCAGAATCTGTCAATTTTGCATGTTTTTCGAAATATTCTAAAGCATTTTGATGACGCCCCCTCGACTTTTCTATTTTTGATAAAGTTAGATAATTTTTAGCGCGAATTCTTAAAAAATTATTTTCCTTAGCAACAACATTTGATAATCCAATGTAAAATAAAGCAGAATCTATTTTGTTGATTTCAAAAAACAACTCACCTAAAATTGATAAATTCTCAGATTTCAATTCAGTTTCATTATTCTTTTCTGCACCGGCTAATGATAATTGAAAATAATAATAGGCTGAATCGTAATGTTTACTTTTTTTATGAATAGAAGCAATCGTACTCCATACGATATGCAAACGGTTATTGTCGCTGAGTTGTTCACCAACTTGCAACGCCTTTTGGGCATAATAAAACGCGCTGTCAATCCGTCCATTTTCCAGTTCACACGCCCCCAGGTTGTTTAACGTAATCATTCTCTGCATGCTGTTATCCGACGATAAGCTCAATGCTTTTAAATAATACTGTTTCGCCAAGTCATACTTTTTAAAACGATAATAAATAACGCCTATATTCGCGTAAATTCTAGGTTCAAACTCTGTATAGTTGGTTTTCTCGCATAAAAGTAATGCCTTGATTAGATATTCGTACGCAGTGCGATAATCGCTCATAAAATAATGAAGAGCAGCAGATTGGTTATAGGCTTCAACAACTATCTTCTGGTGTTCGAGAGTCGTATTTTTTATAGGAGCATTAGTTAGTAAGCCATAGCAAATTAAAGCTGTTTCTGTATTGTTTTTTCTAAAATAGTAATTGGCTGTATCTAGAAGTTGTCGCGAAAAAAGATGTTTATACTTAAAAATAATATCGTCATTTGAACTCGAGTGAGAAAAAAGATTTTGCCCATTAGCGACAAATGCCGTAGAAAAAACGGTAAGGAAGAAAATAATAAAATACTTTTTAAACATTGTGTAGCATTTTTTACAAAGATACGAAAAAAAAATGAAACGCACCACTTATAAGGGTTGAAAATTTTCAACCCCTACAGGACAATACCTGCCAAAGATTCTCTTTCGGTGCAGGTGCAACGATTTTCAACGGTTCGTTTTTGATGGGATGAATGAATTCCAAGGCGCGTGCATGTAAGGAAATCGAGCCATCGCGATTGGAACGTTCAAAACCATATTTTAAATCCCCGCGAATCGGACAACCGATTTCGGCAAGCTGCACACGGATTTGATGATGTCTGCCCGTAAATAATTTTATTTCGAGCAGATAATAATTATCGCTTGAGGCAATAACTGTGTACTCTAATTCTGCCTTCAACCAACCGCTTTTTTCAACGTTTGATGCAAACGATTTATTTTGTTTTTCGTTTTTTTGAAGCCAATGCACCAAACGGTCTGAATCTTTTGGCGGTTTATTGCGAACGATAACCCAATACGTTTTGTGAAATTCGCGATCGTGAATGAGTTTGTTGATTCGCGCCAAAGCCTTGTCAGTCTTGGTGAGTAGCAGAACACCTGAAGTTGGGCGATCCAAACGATGAGGCAAACCTACAAAGACATTGCCGGGTTTGTTGTCGCGCTTTTTCAGAAAAGCCTTTACTTCATCAACGATGCATACATCGCCGGTTTTATCGCCCTGAACGATTTCGCCGGGGCGTTTGTTTATGGCAATTAGATGGTTGTCTTCGTAAAGGATATCCATGAATTATGAATTATGAATTATAGAGCGAATTTTTATGCTTTATTTTTTGCAAAATTACAAAAAAAACACTATTTTTGCAAATCAAACTAAAAAACTAAAACCAATCACTATGGAAACCCAACTGAAAATCGTAGCCTTGTGCGGCAGTTTACGCAAGGATTCTTACAACAAAAAATTAATTCAACTTTCGCAAATGCTTTCGCCCGAGCAGATGACGATAACGCTTGTATCATATGACGATGTTCCTTATTATAATCAAGATTTGGATACAAATGAAGCCATGCCGAAGCCTGTAGCGGTTTTCAAACAAGCCTTAGCAGAAGCAGATGGTTTTTTGATTGTTTCTCCTGAGTTCAATTATTCTATTCCTGGTGCTCTCAAAAACGCACTAGATTGGGCTTCCCGCGGAAATCCAAGTCCGTTGTTCGGGAAACCGGTTTCGCTTATGGGCGCTACTGTTGGCATGTTAGGAACAAGTCAGATGCAAAATGTATTTCTAAGTTTCTTCCGTTTAATGAATATGCCATTGGTGTTACAACCTCAAATTTTTATCAGTCAAGTACAGACTAAATTTGATGAAGTCGGTAACTTCACTGATGAAAAAGGCAAACAACTCATTCAACAAAATTTAGAAAATCTAAAGCTCTTAATTTTGAAACGTTGAAAAAAAAACTATGGTTAAACGGAAATAATTTCGTACCTTTGTAAATTAAACCCAAAAAATAACGTTATGCGAAAAAAAACGACAACAAAAAAAGCCTCAACTCCAAAAACTACCGCACTAAAACCTAAATTGGGATACCGCATCGAATCGGATTTATTAGGAGAAAAATACATTCCCTGCAATGCTTTATATGGTGTGCAAACCCTTAGAGGTATGGAAAACTTTAATGTGAGCAAAAGATATCACTATAATTTTTCTCATTTTATCCGCGGTTTGGCTTACACTAAATGGGGCGCTGCGGAGGCAAACTATAAAATGAAGTTGATCACGAAAGCACAACGCGACGGCATTGTTTATGCCTGTAAAGAACTTCTGAAAGGAAACTATCACGAGTATTTTCCGGTAGATATGATACAAGGTGGAGCCGGTACTTCGGCAAACATGAATGCCAACGAAGTGATTGCAAACTTGGCTTTGAAACACATGGGTAAAGAATATGGTCAATACGAATTTTGTTCGCCGAACGATGTTGTGAATTGCTCGCAATCCACGAACGACGCATATCCTACGGCACTTCACTTTGCGTTGTATCTCTATCACAAAGATTTGAGATTAGCTATGGATTATTTGATTGAAGCCTTCGAACATAAAGCGAAAGAATTCAAACATATCATCAAAATGGGGCGCACACAATTGCAAGATGCTGTGCCGATGACCTTAGGACAAACATTTCAAGGTTTTGCCGATTTGTTGAAAAGTGAATTACGTAAGCAAGAGTTTGTTTCCAAAGATTTTTTGGAATGCAATATGGGCGCAACAGCCATAGGAACAGGTATTTGCTCAGAACCCGGTTACAGCGAATTGTGCATCAAAGAACTTCGCAAAATTACCGGTTGGGACATTCATTTAGCAAAGAATTTGGTGGAAGTAACGTCCGATACCTCTTGTATGGTAGGCTATTCAGGAATTTTGAAACGTTTGGCTATCAAACTTGGAAAAATTTGTAACGATTTGCGATTGATGTCATCCGGTCCGCGTTGTGGTTTAGGCGAAATCAACATTCCTCCCATGCAGCCGGGTTCGTCCATTATGCCGGGGAAAGTGAATCCGGTGATTCCGGAAATGGTGAATCAAATTTGTTTTAAAGTGATTGGAAACGATGTAACGGTTACAATGGCTGCTGATGCTGCTCAATTGGAATTGAACGTGATGGAACCGGTGATTGTATACTCACTTTTTGAATCGCTTGAATGGACTATGAGCGGTTTGGTTACATTGCGAGATCTTTGTGTTGATGGCATCACAGCTAACGAAGAACATTGCAAAAGAATGGTGTTGAACAGCATCGGTATTGTAACAGCATTAAATCCTCACATCGGCTATAAAAATTCTACAAAAATCGCAAAAGAAGCCTTAGAAACCGGCGCTTCGGTCTATGATTTGGTGATTTCCAAAAAAATCCTGACCAAGGCACAAGTCGATAAAATTTTATCGCCGGAGAATATGATTAAACCCACGAAATTTAAAGTTTAAACACAAATATTATGAAAAAATTTTTAATTTACACGTTCGCCATCGCTCTATTGAGCGCTTGTTGCGGAAAAGGAAAAAAAGAAACTGAAAAAATCATCGGAAAACCCGAAGTTACAGTGATTGACGGCAAAATGACTCCTGAAATCTTATGGTCGTTCGGACGTATTGGCGAATACGCTGTTTCGCCTGACGGACAAACCGTTGCCTACACAGTAACGTATTTCGATATTGCAGAAAATAGAGGCAATGCCGAGATTTATTTAATGAATGCTGATGGCAGCAACGTTCGTCAACTCACGCATACAGCCGCAAGCGAGCGTAATTTGGTTTGGAAAAAAGACGGAAGTGCATTGTATTGTTTATATCAAGGGCAAATTCACGAAGTCAATCTTCGAAGTGGAAAACTCAAAAAAATCTCTGATTTTTCGAGAAGTATAGAAAGCTTTTCGCTATCGCCCGATCAATCGAAAGTGCTTTATGTACAAACCGTTCCAAGAAAAAAAATGGAACCGCAATTATTTGTAGATTTACCGAAAACTTCCGGTCGAATTATTGAGGATTTGGCGTATCGTCATTGGGATCACTGGGTTGACAGCGATCCACAATTATTTTTGACGGGTTTCGACGGCAACAAAAACTGTGTGGTTATAAATTTGTTGGAGGGAGAGCCATATCAGGCTCCTATGCGTCCTTTCGGAGGTTTGGAACAAACGGCTTGGTCGCCGGATGGAACGAAAATTGCCTATACATCACGTAAGAAAACAGGTAAAGCGTGGGCATTCTCGACGAATTCCGACATCTATATTTATGATATAAATACCGGAAAAACCGAAAATATCTCGGAAGGCATGATGGGTTACGACAAAAATCCACGTTTCTCGCCTGACGGCTCAATGGTTGCATGGGAATCCATGGAACGTGATGGTTATGAATCGGATCAAAAACGGTTGTTTACTTATAATTTCAACACGAAAGAACGTGTGTATCATACCAAAAATTATGATTTTGATGTGCAAAATTTGTTGTGGAGCAAAGACGGCCAAGCGATTTATTTCATAACGCCTTGGCACGGTCGTCAAAACATCAGAAAAATTGATTTGGCAACAAACAAAGTAACGCAGATTTCCGATGAAAATGCAGATTTTAATTCATTACATTGGTTGGGCGATAAATTGATTGCCGCACAAACCTTGATTTCAAGACCTACCGAGATTTTTGAAATCGCTCTGAACGGAGAAGTTAGACAGCTTTCACAAGTGAATACTGAACTTTTGAGCCAACTCAAATTTGGTAAAGTTGAAGAGCGTTGGATTAAAACCTCTGACAGCAAAGATATGTTGGTTTGGGTGATTTACCCTTACAATTTTGACCCGAATAAAAAGTACCCTGCCTTACTCTTTTGCGGTGGCGGTCCCCAAAACATGATCGGACAATTTTGGAGCTATCGTTGGAATTTTCAGCTGATGTCGGCGAATGAATATGTGATTGTTGCTCCTAATCGCCGTGGAGTGCCCGGTTTTGGACAAGCTTGGAACGAGCAGATTAGCGGTGATTACGGCGGACAAAACAAGAAAGATTTGCTCACTGCAATTGATGTTATTGCAAAAGAACCGTTTGTTGATGAAACACGCTTAGGTGCTGCAGGTGCGAGTTATGGAGGTTTTTCGGTGTATTGGTTAGCCGGACATCACAACAATCGTTTCAGTGCCTTTTTGGCTCACAACGGCATATTCAACTTTGAGCAAATGTATGCAGAAACCGAAGAAATGTGGTTTATGAATTGGGATTACGGCGGCCCATTTTGGGACAAAACTAATAAAATTGCACAGAGATCCTATGCAAATTCTCCGCACCTATTTGTTACACGTTGGAATACTCCAATCTGCGTAGTTCATTGTGAATTGGATTATCGAGTTCCGATTTCACAAGGTATGGCTGCGTTCAATGTAGCACAAATGCTGAATGTTTCAAGTCGTTTTCTCTATTTTCCGGATGAAAATCACTGGGTTCTTAAGCCGCAAAACTCCGTTCTTTGGCATCGAAATTATTTTGATTGGTTTGATAAATGGTTGAAATAATTGTAAAAGGCGTCCAAAACAAACTCGAATTTAAATCAATATACATAATTCTAAAACAACAAACTAACATGAAGCCAAACACAACAAGCTTCAAAAAAAGCCTTGCACTAATATGTTTCATATTTTGTGCTTCCACGTCTCTGCTTAATGCACAAAACGCACAAGTAGAAATTCTTTCAAACACTGTTAAGATCGGTAGTGAAAACAACCCGCAAATGGTTGTAAATACTAATGGATCTGTTACTATTGGCAGTGCAAGCAATCCACGAGTAGCGGTAAATCCTGATGGAACTGTAAAAATCGGAAATGGATACTGGTCACAGATGGTAGTAGACCCAAACGGTTATATTGGTATTGGCAACCAAACTGACCCACACATCAAAGTGGTGCCCAGCAAAGTTCAACTCGCTGTATCAACGGCGGAGCTATCAGTAGGTCTTAACGGCATTCATCTTAGTACTGCTAACAACATTCATAGTCTTACTAACGGCATAAGCCTTACTATGGGATCTCAACGAATGGAAATTAATGATGATGTTATTAGTATCGGTAACGAAGGAAACCCGCAAATACAAATTTATAACAATGGCGCTGTTCATGTAGGAAAAACTTCCGTGCCACCTGATCCTTTCGCAGGTTTTGAAGTAAACGTGCCTCATACGTTTATAAAAGCCCCTTTACCTGTTAATGGGTATGTTGGATTTCACTTTGGTGCAGGAGTAGATATTAGTGAGTCTGGACGCATACGGGAGGTTATGGTACTGACCGGACTTCATAACCAAAGGGCAAGCATAGGTCGGTCAGATAATCAAATGAACGAAATTTATTCGTCGGAATACTATTTAAGTGGAGCTGCTCTTGGGCCATTAGTAAATTCAGATGCCAATTTAAAGACAAATGTTCGCGAACTTCCTTTAATGACAGAACGCATATCCAAACTGCGCCCTGTGATGTATGATTTTGTGAGAGACGGCAGTGGCGAAGATGTTTCGAAAGACCCTGCCTACAAAAACAGAGTAGGTTTTATCGCTCAGGAAGTCAAAGAACTTTTTCCCGATTTGGTTACTATGTATAAATTAGGTGAAGATAAAGATGTTGAGGAGTTGCTTAGCTTGGATTACGCAGGGTTAATTCCTTATCTGACAAAAGCTATTCAAGAGCAAAAAAGGACAATTCAGGAGTTAAACACAGTAATTCAAGACCAAGGCAAAGGCATTCAAGAACAAAACAGGAAAATAGAAACCTTGCAATTGCAAATCAACGATATTCAAACCGGTTCTTATTTTGCGAATTTTGACATTAGTACACCAAAACAACAAACAGTAAATGATATTACTCACATTTTACATCAAAATGTTCCAAACCCGTTTAGCAGTGCAACAACCATAACCTATCAATTAGCGGAAAATGCAACCAATGCCAAGATTTGCATTTACAACCTAACCGACAAACAGCTACAGTGCTATAATTTGCCGACAACCAAAGGCGAAAATGCTATTGAAGTGCGTGCCTCGTCTTTGCAATCGGGTATGTATTTGTATTCGCTTATTGTGGATGGTAAGCTGATTGATACTAAACGAATGATTTTAACAGAATAAAATAGGAGGTAGTTATGAAAAAGTTAAAAATGATCATATTGGCAAATATTGTTATTCCATTCTATGCATTCGGTGCATATTTGGAGAATGTTCCCATAACGATTACTCAACCTAACGGAACCCAAATAGAATGTTTGGCTACAGGCGATGAATATTATAATTGGCTGCACGATGAAGCCGGTTATACCATTGTACAAGATAAAACAACAGGATACTATTGCTATGCAATTCTTGTGGGTGACAGTTTGGTTGCCTCTCAATATGTGGTGGGTACAGTTTCTCCGAACTCTGTAAATCTTCAGCCCTATATTAATATTTCTGAAGAAGAAATTTGGAAAAAGAGAGAAGAAATTATCCAAGCGATGTCCCAAAACCATGTTTTTCAAAACCCACGTGTTCAATCAAATAGTCCTGTAAGTATAGGAACGATCAATAACCTTGTTGTGTATATCCGATTTGCCGACCAAACAGAATTCGAGGAAAACCAAATCACTTATACGTCTCGGTTTAATAATATAAGCAGCAATACGGCTAATTCCATGAGAAATTATTTTAGAAAAGCATCTTATAATCAGTTAGATATTATATCTTATTTTTTTCCGACCAACGATGGCACGACCATTTTGTCCTATCAAGATTCTCACAACAGAGGTTATTATCTTCCATATTCTGTGACTAATCCTCTTGGTCATGACGGCAATCGTGAGCGACTTGCGAGACGTGATACACTATTGTATAATGCTGTTAATTATATAAAAAATCAAGTACCTACTTCCTTGAATATAGATCAAAATAATGACGGTTTTGTGGATAATATCAGTTTTATTGTGCGAGGCTCTGCAGAAGCTCTTTCTCTATGGCCTCACGCAGCAAAATTATCCAGTGTCAGTAACCTTCCTATTCAAATTAATGGAAAAACAGCTAACTTTTGTTTTCTTGTATTAGAAGAACACTCTGAAAATAGTACATTATGTCACGAAATGGGTCACATTTTTAGAATGAATGATTTATCCTACGGTTTTAATCCGGCTGGAAGCTGGGATTTGATGAGCTGGCCTACAAACCCTCCGCAACATTTTACTGCATATATGAAACACAAATATGGTGGATGGATACCTTCTATACCTGTCATTACAACTTCAGGTACCTATACCTTGCAACCGTTAACTTCAGTTACCAATAACTGCTATCAAATACCCATAAAAGGGTCGGAGCAATACCTTGTTGTTGAATATAGAAAACACACAGACATATTTGAAAGTAGCCTGCCGGATAGTGGGTTGATTATCTACAGAATAAATGAAGATTGGAATGGAAACTACTATTTTGTAAATAATATAGAGCAATACGGAGTTTTGGTTTTTAGACCAGGTGGAGGTCCTGGTATAACAGGATATCCTGAAAAAGCTGCCTTTTCGACAGCTTCTGGTCGAACAGAGTTTAGTAATTGGACTGACCCTTATGGTTATACCGCTCCAAATGGCGATTTTGCAAATATCTATATAAAAAACATACGGGAAAACGCTGACGGTACGATGAGTTTCGATATCCGATTTTGTGATGGCGAGGATGTTATTCATTCAAATACAAACAATCTTCCTGCAGTAACTAATGCTTCCAATAGCATACAAACATCTGGTACAGTTGTCGTAAAAAGTACGGATAATGTTAGTTTTGAAGCAGGAAACAAAATTATCCTTAAGCCAGGATTTAAAGTAGAATCGGGAGGCACATTTCGAATCAACATGAATGCTTGTGGAGAAAAATAATTAAAAAATATAACTAAACTAAAAAATACCACACTATGAAAAAAAAATCAATTTTGCTATTTGCTATTGCAGTAATTGCTGTTATTACTGCAGCATGTGATGACAAAGGAAATCCTCCTGGCATAGCAGAGATTTCCGGTAACAATACAAATATTGAACCGGATGAAACCGTAACACTGACTGCCTCTGCCAGCGGTGCAACATCGTACATATGGAAAATAGATAACGTGGAAATTCCCAATGCAACATCTTTCGAGTACATAGCGTTTAAAACTGGCTCTTATACTGTAGCCGGTGTTAACAAATATGGCACAGGTGGGTGGAGTAAACCGCATCCGGTTTGGATTAGCTGCCCTGGCAGTCATTACCCACCGACTATCAGTGGCGACAGCATTAATGCGTGTCCGGATGAATTCGTAACGCTGACTGTTTCTTACCCCTGTACAATGTTGTCAACTTGGTACGTGTGGCAAAAAGGTATAGAAACGCTTTCCGAGACTTCGAACACGCTTGAAGTAACGGAAACCGGTGTTTATCGTGTGAAAGGTGTTAGCGACATTGGCGAAACCAATTGGAGTGATAGATTTACTGTAACAATCACGTCGTGTGTACCATCTGGGCAATATTTATTGAAAGTAACGAAATGTGAGTAGCCAAATTTGACAGACAAAAAAAACCGCATCATTGATGCGGTTTTTTTGTGTTAATTTTAAAATTACTTAACTTCAAGAGCTTGATAATTCACCGGAATAATACCTTCCAACAATTCGCCGTTTTTGATGTATTTCTCAATGATTTCGTCGGCTTTTTTAGTGTCAACTTTACCATAAACTACAGGGTCTTTGCCCGGAAGTTTCACTTCAACGGTTGGTTCTGCAAAACAATAGCCCATGCAGCCTGTTTGTGTGACCACAGCGGGGATGTGGCGTTTGTCGAGTTCCTGAATTAGAAAATCCATGGTTTGTTTGGCACCCGATGCAATACCACAAGTTGCCATAGCAACTTTGATTTGTACAACGCTTTCGGGATTATCGCTTCTTTCGCGCAAGTTAACTTTAGACTGCACATCGTCTTTCATTTTCCGAAGATCGGCTAAGGATTTAATTTTGTTTTCCATTTTTATGTTTATTTTTTGTTTTAGACCGCAAAGATACAAAAAAAAGTTGAACTATGCAAATGTCGTCATGTCGAGCGTAGTCGAGACATCCCATAGCAAGGGATTCCTCGACGGAGTTTATCCTGAGCGAAGTCGAAGGGCTCGGAATGACGGTTATATAAACAATCTTTCTGCAATCGCATCTGAGAATAAAGCGCCATTTTCAGTGGTTATAAAATGGTTGTTTTTACAAATAAGCCAATCGTTTGGAATTTGGGCGATATGGTTTTGAAAATGCAGAAAAAATCGTTCATCGAAATTAGTTTTAATGAAATCCTGAGAAATGCCCCATTGCGTGCGAATAGCGGTCATGACGTATTCGTTGTATCGCATGTCTGTGGTTAAAAACTCCGATTCGCTTGGCAAAATTCCGGTTTTTACAGAAGTGATGTAAGCGTTAACATCGGCGATATTCCAACTTCGAACTGTTCCCAAAAAACTGTGTGCAGATGCTCCAAACCCATAGTATTTACTAAGATTCCAATAGTTTGAATTGTGTTTGGAATACTGTTTGTTTTTACAAAAATTCGACGTTTCGTAAGCTTCAAAACCATGATTTCTCAGCTGTTCTCGCAACAGCAAATATTGTTTTTCGATTTGCTCTTCGTTTGGCGATTTTGTTTTGAGATTTTGAATTTGTTTGTCGAGAATAGTGTTGGGTTCAACAGTCAGTGCATACGCCGAAAGGTGCGAAATATTGAGTGAAAAGAAGGTTTGCAAATTCTCATTCCATTTTTCATCCGTCAAGGTTGGAATGCCGTAAATCAAATCTACAGACAAACGTTCAAAGCCTGCTTTTTGTGCATTTTCGATGGCTTCAATGGCTTGTTTTGGTGAGTGTTTTCGATTCAAATAGTTCAAATCATCTTCAAAAAACGATTGTACGCCAATGCTCAATCGGTTTACTGGTGTGCAATTTCGAAGGTCTAACAAATAGTTTCTCGATAAACTTTCAGGATTTCCTTCAAAGCTAATTTCCATATCTTTCGCAAACACAAAGGAATTTTGCAAGGTTTCGAAAATTTTTACAACATCGTTTACATCTAACATCGATGGCGTTCCGCCGCCCAGATAAAGGGTTTTGATGGGTTCTGTGCATTCGTTTTTTCGGAAATTAATTTCCGAAATCAATGCGTCCACGTATGATTGTAGGGGTGGGGTTTGCCCGCCCATGTTTGCAATCGAATAAAAATTACAATATCCGCATTTCTGCCGACAAAACGGAATATGAACGTAAATTCCCGCCATTATTTGTTGAAAATAATTCGGAATGTAGTACCTTCGCCAACAACTGAGCGTTTCACAAAAATTTCACCTTTGTGATAATTATGAATAATTCGACGACTCAACGGTAGTCCTAATCCCCATCCTCTGGATTTCGTCGTGTAACCGGCTTCAAAAATCGTCTTCCAATCACTTTTTGGAATCCCTTTTCCATTATCGGTAATATCAATAGCAACTGTTTTGGCTTGCTCGCTAATATCAATTTGAATAATTCCATCGTTCATACCAATTGCATCTGCAGCATTTCTTGACAAATTTTCAAATACCCATTCTACCAATTGCGAATTGATATTGGCCAATATCAGAGTATCGGGAGACACATTCACTTGAAATTTGATTTTTTTCGACAATCGAACTTGCAAATAAGACACTGAATCGTAAACCACTTTTACCACATTTTGAATGGTCATTTTTGGCTCCGATCCTATTTTGGAAAACCGTTCGGTAATCACTTTAAGGCGTTCAATGTCTTTTTCGACTTCTACAAGATGACTTTCATCTACATTTTGACTTTTCAAATATTCCACCCATCCTATCAAGGACGAAATCGGAGTCCCCAGCTGGTGCGCGGTTTCGCGCGACATACCCACCCAAAGCTTGTCATTTTCCGAGCGCCTTGATATTCGGAACGTCCATATTAACGACAGAATAAAAGCGCTCAAAACAACAACGAAAATAATCGGAATATACTTCAAACGGGTCAAAATAATGGAATTTTTATAAAAAACCAAATGCGTATCTGAACCCACTGAAATCTCAATCGGTGCATTTTGCGCTCGCATTTCAGCCAGTGTTTTTTTCAGCACAACCGAATCAACATATGTTTCCGGCGACATATTACCAACACTGACAACCGTTCGTTCATCTTCCGTAACAATCAAAACCGGCGCAAAGATAGAGTTATCCACAACTTCAACCACAAATGAGTTAACTAAATCCTCTAACTGGTTTTGCAATTGATAAAAGGCTTCGGACAGTTTATAGTAAATATACCAATTTTGATCCATAAATTCCACATGAATCGGTTCCTGTTGTAAATAGTCCTGAAATAAAATGTCGTTAAAATACGTAACTTCTTCGCAAAGTCCATCATCATTTAAGCAATTCAGAATTCTTCGATTTTTGCCATCAACTACAATACTCGGAATGGTTGTATTTTCTCTAACAATTCGGCTATAAAATTCAAATTCGGACGGGGTTATATAAGAAGAATACATTTTCGAAAGGGCTTCAGCCCAACGTTGAACTTGATCACGTTCCGTGAGCTCCATTTGCTCTAATAAGCTCTGAGCGTGAGCAACCACTTGTGCTTTTTGCTGAACCGTTAAAGCCCAAATTTTCACCTTGTTTTGTTCGTTATTAGCAATATCTTCCACCACCGCTCGGATTCCCAGCGATGATAAAATCCCAAGAAGTATAGCCACACCAAACAACAGGCGATTTATAAGTTTTTGTTTTTTTGAAAAAAACTTCATGCCGGAACAAACTAAAGTGTTAAAAAGTTTAATCGTACAAAAAGATTAAAATTCGTGTGAAATTTTTTATACCCTTCCAAATTGATATCTTGAAGATAAGTTGTAAATCCAAAGTCAAATGATGCGTTAGAACCTATCCTGTATTGCCAACCCAAAGTACCTGCAAGTCCTATACCTATGGCAGTTTGCGGCATTTCAGGACTTGAAAAGCCTTGTCCCGGCAAGATAGTTCCTCTATCTATGATGGATTGCTTGAAACCGGCGATTTCAAAGACATTTTCTCTAACTCTGGTATTGGTTAGGTTAAATGCCAATTCGTAAAACCAGAACCAGTTCCGTGCTTCAAGTTCGTTGCGCCGTTGAAACCCGACATCAAGCATCGTTCGCGATTCTTTACCCCAAATTCTGCCTATTTCAAGAATAGGATTTGTAGTGCCGGGAGTATTTCCAAGGTAAACCGTAAAAATATCTGTAGCAGTGAGATTGACTTGATTTACTTGGATAAAAAATGAAGTCTCCAACGATAAATTAAACGCAAATCGAGCTGTAACGGCTGTTGAAATTTTGTACCGCATATTGGTTGGAAGGTCCGGAAATCCAAGGGGTGCTCCATATGAAAGATTAAGTGCTTGCCTGATTTGTTCGTTAAAATAGCTATTATTCCAAATATACGAAATTTTATTGACATTTTTTTCGCTGCCGTTGTAATAATTCGCTACATATTTGTTTGCCCAAAACCCGCCTGCACCTAAACTTACGCTTACCATTCTGTAATCTTCATCTATTTCGCAAAAGCCTTTAAAAGGGATGCAAATCAGAATAAACAATACGATGTTGATATTTTTTTTCATAATTTTTTTACAAATATACGCAAAAATTTCGAAAAAATTCGTATTTTTGCAAATAAATTCAAATAAAATTTTAAAAATAATGCTTATGAAGCGATCTACTATTTTAAAAATAAGTCTGTTAGTTATTGTTTCAGGACTTTTTTTGGTCTCGTGTGCTCCGGCAGCACGTCCTGCTACCAGGTCGTCAATACAAGACCATTGTCGTTTTGAAAACCAACAGAACAGATCCAACCCTCGAAAAGTAACCAGAAAACCAGAAGCGCCTCCGTATAGAACAACACCAATTGGTGGCAATTACAGAGTTCGCAGTTAAAATAATTCAATGTATGGGAAGTTTTTTCAATCCTCCGAAATTACGGAAATATGATATGAAACCTCGTTATTATAATGAGGAAAAGGAGCGTATCGACGAATTGAAACGTCGTGTAGGAGAAGAGGCTGCTGAGGGCGAGGAACGCTCGGAACGCATCAAAGAGGCATTTGAGCGTAGACGTTCAAGGCGAAAAAAGCCAAACAAATTGTTGAGCGGATCAAGAATTTTGATATACGTGTTATTGGTTGTTTTGTTAGTCATGCTGGTTAGCAACACAAAGTTTTTGCTGTTTTAGATTATGTCTGATGTGATTCGCTTATTGCCGGATTCGGTGGCTAACCAAATTGCTGCCGGTGAAGTGATTCAACGTCCGTCTTCCGCCGTTAAGGAACTTTTAGAAAATGCGGTAGATGCTGAAAGTACGGAAATCCAACTCATTGTTAAAGATGCCGGAAAAACGTTAATTCAAGTTATCGACAACGGCAAAGGCATGTCCGAAACCGATGCTCGAATGTGCTTTGAGCGCCATGCCACATCAAAAATTCGTGAAACGCAAGATTTGTTCGCTATTCGCACCATGGGCTTTCGTGGTGAGGCTTTAGCCTCTATCGCTTCCATTGCGCAAGTCGAATTAAAAACTCGACAAGCCGACGAAGAATTGGGTACAAAAATACAAATTGAAGGCTCGGAATTTAAAAGCCAAGAAGCCTGTCAATGCTCAAAAGGCACGTCTGTTGCGGTAAAGAATTTGTTTTTCAATGTACCGGCTCGACGTCAATTTTTGAAAAGCGACAATGCTGAGTTCAAACATATCAGCGAAGAATTTTATCGAGTGGCTTTAATTCATCCGCACTTAAAATTCAGTTTTTATCACAACGAAAAATGTTTACTGAATTTAGAGCCGTCTTCATTCAAAGAGCGTATCGTTGCTTTGTTTGGCGATGTTTATAAAAAGCGTTTGGTACCGATTGAACAAACTGTTTCTCATGTAAAAATCTCCGGATTTATTTGTAAACCGGAGTTTGCGATGAAAACCAAAGGCGAACAGTATTTTTTTGTAAACAATCGGTTTATTCGACATCATTATTTGAACCATGCGGTTTTACAGGCATTTGAAGAATTGATCGCAGAAAAAAGTTATCCATCTTACTTCATACATTTTGAAATTGATCCGAAAAATATTGACATCAACATTCATCCCACGAAAACCGAAATCAAATTTTTGGACGAAAAGTTGATGTATGGTGTATTGTTAGCGGCTGTAAAGAAAGCAATTGGTGTTTTCAATCTTTCGCCAAGTCTTGATTTTTCGACTAATCCCGACTATCAACCTGATATTCTTCCAAAAGATTATACGCCGAAAACCCCTACCGTTCACGTTAATCCGAGTTATAACCCCTTTGAAAAAACAAATTTTCCAGAACATCGCAAAAAACAACTCAATCAACATGCGTATTTGGAATCGTTCGAATTGCTACAAAAACCAATAGAAGCAGGCGTTCAAAAAGAAATCGAACACACGATAGAAGATGATAATACCTACTTTGACAGTTTCCAAATTTTGAAAAAATATTTAGTTGTGGATACGCGGTCAGGCTTGCTATTAGTGTGTCAACAACGTGCACACGAACGGATTTTGTTCGAACAATTTCAAAAACAAATAATCAATCGTCAGCCAATTTCTCAACAAAAATTATTTCCGCAATCGTTGGATTTCTCAGCAACCAATGCTGAAACTCTGAACGAAATTTTGCCAAATTTGAAAGATTTAGGTTGGGATATCGAAAGTTTGGGACATCATTCGTTCGTTGTGAATGCCACGCCAAGCGATGTGAAAGAAAGCGATGTGCAAAGCATTTTGGAAACTATTTTGGAAAACTTCAAAAGCGGAATTATGCTAAATCGAAACGACAAACAAACGAATTTGGCAGTTTCGATGGCTTGCGGAATGGCTATAAAATCGGGAATCTCGTTAGATAAAACCGAACAAAAACATCTTTTGACACAGTTGTTTACTTGACAAGTTCCGCAACTCTCACCCAAAGGAAAGCCTGTATTTTCAGTGCTTTCAGAAGATGAAATACACACTCGATTAAACTAAATTCCTATGACAGAAAATTATCGCCCACAGGGTTTTCGCCTTTTGCCCCCCGTTGTCAAAAATTTACTCATCATCAATGTCATTATGTTTTTTTTGACGGATGTGATGGGCGGATTTGGTATTGATTTTACGCGCTATTTGGGCTTGCATTATATTGCTGCAAAGAATTTTTATCCTTGGCAGTATTTCACGTATCTCTTTATGCACGCCAATTTCATGCATTTACTTTTCAATATGTTTGCCTTGTGGATGTTTGGATATTCATTGGAAAATTATTGGGGTAGCAAACGATTTTTGTTTTACTATTTGTTCTGCGGTGTAGGCGCAGGATTAATCCAAAATGTAGTAGTGGCTTATCAAATTTGGGATTTCACGCAGGCAGGTTATCCGGCTTATTTGATTGCTCGATTTATGAATAATTCGGTTACAATTGGCGCGTCCGGTGCGGTTTTTGGAATTTTGTTGGCATTTGGAATGATGTTCCCGAATATGTTGATTTACGTCTATTTTCTCATTCCGATTAAAGCAAAATGGTTTGTGATTATTTATGGCGCTATCGAATTGATTGCCGGAGTTAGCAGAACAGGTAGCACTAACATCGCGCATTTCGCCCATTTAGGCGGAATGTTGTTTGGAATTATTTTGATTTTGTGGTGGCGGAAACGGCGACGGAATGATTTTTATTAAATTGAGAATAGAGAATTAGTTTTTTTTACTAAAAAATCTAAGGAATTTGCTTTATGAATTAACTCGAAAGCGAAGTCGGGGCATCTTCTTGCTATGACAGTTTAAATATTTTTCGTATCTTTGCAAAAAATTATACGTTATGAACACCGTCGCCGACTATTTATTACAAATCAAAGCCGTCAAATTCAACAACCAAAACCCGTTCACATGGGCTTCCGGACGTAAATCGCCGATTTATTGCGATAATCGTGTAACCTTGTCGTATCCTGAAATTCGAACCTATATTCGCGATCAATTTGTAGCGATTATTCGTGAAAAATATGCCGATGTCGATGTTATTGCAGGTGTTGCCACAGGTGGCATTGCGCAAGGTGCATTAGTGGCGCAGATTCTTGAAAAACCGTTTATCTACATCCGTGCAGAGGAGAAAAAACACGGTATGAATAATCGGATTGAAGGCCATATCACGGCCGGGCAAAAAGTGGTGGTGATTGAGGATTTGGTTTCAACAGGAAAAAGTAGTCTGCTTGCAGTAGATGCTTTGCGGGAAGCAAATTGCGAAGTGTTAGGAATGGTTGCTATTTTCACGTATACGCTTCAAACGGCTATCGAAAACTTTGAGAAAGCAAATGTAAAATTAGATACGTTAACGACTTATCCGATTTTGCTCAAACAAGCCGTAGCAGGCGGTTATGTGACTGAAAGCGACTTTGCTTCGCTCAACGAATGGAGTGCAAATCCAGAAAAATGGTCTAACGATAGAATGTAAGGGGTAAGGGTAAATTTAGCTATAAATCAATAAAAAAACAATGTCCAAAATAGCAAACAGATTCCTCGACTTCGCATACTTCGTATGCTTCGCTCGACATCTGTCGGCTATTCTAATCTTGAACCTAAAATAAAAACACTATGACAAAAATTGAAAGTAAACCAATCGAAATACAGACATCTGCAAAAAGCATTTTTGCCTATTTGTCGAATTTTAACAATTTTGCCAATTTGATGCCGCCGCAAGTTGTGAATTGGCAATCGACAGAGGACTCCTGCTCGTTCACTATTCAAAATATGGCAACTTTGGCGATGCGAATTAAGGAAAAAACAGAGCCAACTAAGTTGGTAATTGCGTCTGAAGCACCGTCGCCATTCCCATTTAGTTTGATTTGCGAGCTAGAGGAATTGTCGGAACATAGTTGCCGGTCGGTCATTAAACTTCATGCCGATATGAATATGATGTTGGCGATGATGGCTAAAAATCCACTTCAAAACTTTGTAAATATTCTCAATGAACAGTTGAAGAAAACGTTTGAATGAGAAAGAAATATCCAATACAATTTGAAGTAAAAATTGAAGGATTAGCTGCCGAAGGAAAAGCCATCACGCACATTGATCAGAAGGTGTGCTTTGTACCATTTGCTGCGCCCGGCGATGTGGTGGATTTGCAAATTACCAATAAACGCAAGCAGTTTTTAGAAGCGAAAGTTATTAAGTACCATAAACTTGGCGAAATTCGCCGAAAACCGTTGTGCGAACATTTTGGCATTTGTGGGGGGTGCAAATGGCAACATTTACCCTACGACGTGCAATTGGATCACAAGCAACAAACTACCATCGACCATTTGCAACGGATTGGGCATTTGGAACTACCTGAAATTATGCCCATTTTAGGCTCAGAAAACGAGTTTCTCTACAGAAATAAGTTGGAATACACGTTTTCGAACAGACGTTGGCGCACCATCGAAGAAATGGAAAATCCAAACTGCGAAACCAACGCACTTGGTTTTCATATCCCCGGAATGTTTGATAAAGTTCTGGATATCAATTTTTGTCATTTACAAAATGAGCCTTCAAATGCGATCCGTTTGTTTGTGAAAAAATATGCACTTGAGCACAACCTTTCGTTTTACGATGTGAAGTCTCATGAAGGGTTTTTACGAAATTTGATGATAAGAAACACAACAATAGGGGATTGGATGGTTGCTGTGATATTTGCATATAATGATGAAACTGCGATAAATGCTTTAATGTCAGCGATTAAACAGGAATTTCCGCAAATTACGTCGTTGATGTATGTGGTGAATGAAAAATTGAATGATACCATTCATGATTTGAATGTACAATTATTTCACGGTGAGAGTTTTATAACAGAGAAAATGCCGGCTTATAACATCGGGCAACCGGACTTGAAATTCAGAATTGGGCCAAAATCATTTTATCAAACCAATTCCGTTCAAGCCGGAAATTTATACAGAATAGGTGCTGATTTTGTGAATTTTAAGGACAACGAAATCGTTTACGACTTGTATACAGGAGCAGGCACAATTGCTCAATATGTAGCGAAATCCGTGAAGAAAGTAATTGGTATTGAATACGTTGAATCGGCCATTGAGGATGCCAAGGTTAATGCCAAACTCAACAACATTGAAAATACAGCGTTTTTCGCAGGTGATATGGTCAACGTTCTAAATGACGATTTTGTGAACATTCACGGCAAACCCGATGTCATTATTACTGATCCTCCACGTGCCGGGATGCATGAAAAAGTAGTTAAACAAATTCTTAAAATAAATCCTGATAAAATTTTGTATATCAGTTGTAATTCAGCAACACAATCGAGAGATTTAGCCTTAATGAAAGACGCTTACAAAATCACGAAAGTTCGTGCAGTGGACATGTTTCCGCAAACTCATCACGTCGAAAATGTGGTATGCTTAGAAAAGCGGAGCTAAAATTTGCAATAGCGCTTCAAAATTCACATTTTCGGCAGAAAGTGTGATGTTGGCTTTTTTGTAAAATGGTTCACGTTCAGCTAAATGAGCTTCTATTTTTCGGATAGCATCCTCTTTGGACAGACCTGCCAAAAGCGGTCGTTGTGCGTTCGATTTTTCGAATCGCTTGTAAACCGTGCCTATAGAGCTTTCTAAATAAACCACAATACCCATTTCTCGCATCAATTCCATATTGTTGCTAAAACAGGGTAGGCCGCCACCCGTCGAGATAATCACGTTGTTCGGATAGGCTTTCAAATTTTCTAAAATTTTGCGTTCGGAAGTTCTGAATGCCGTTTCTCCGAATTGCAAAAAATATTCAGAGATAGGTATCTGATATTCAGCCTCAAACATCGTGTCGGTATCCAAGAAATCGTATTTCAATTTTTTGGCTAACTGTTTTCCAACGGTTGTTTTACCACTGTACATATATCCGACAAGGAAAATTTTCATTTTTAAGAATTAAATTTATCTAATGTAAAACTGAATGTTGTGCCTTTATTCAGCGTACTTCGGACTGTAATATTTTGGTTATGAGCTTTTAAAATATGCTTCACAATAGCAAGTCCTAAACCCGACCCGCTCTTTTCGCGTGCACGCGCTTTGTCTGCTCGGTAAAAACGCTCAAACACTCGCGGAATATCATTTTCTGAAATACCCATGCCATTATCAGCCACTTCTACAAAAATTTTTTTATGCATATCGTAAATGGTAATCTTTATATAAGGCTCATTTTCATTAAGATACCGAATTGAATTTTCGACTAAATTAGATATAACTTGCTTGATTTGGCGATTATCAGCGTAAACCATTGGTGTACCCTGTGTTTTGTTTCGAAATGCAAAATCCACATCGTGTTCTTTCGCTTTCATTTCGAAATCATCAAAAATCTCTTTGATTAAAGGTTCGAGATCAAAATGGTTGTATTGCGGAACAATTTGGTTATTTTCTAATCGCGAAATCACTTCTAAGTCGTTGATAATCGAGATCATGCGTTCGATGCTCACCTCAGTGCGTTCCAAATAATTTCGATTTACATTCGGATCGTCAATTGCTCCGTCTAAAAGGGTTGAAATATAGCCTTGTATGTTGAAAACCGGTGTTTTCAGTTCATGCGAAACATTGCCTAAAAACTCTCGACGGTAAGCTTCTTGCTCTTTCATGGTTTCCAATTCAACTTCGCGTTTTTCCAACCAATGCTGTACTTCTTGTTCAACGCCGGACAAACCGTCTTCACGATGTTTTTTCAAAAAATCCGCACGAGATTTTTTTTGAGTGTAAATAGATTTGTAAATCAACTTGATACGATCATCTACAAATCGGTTAATTAAAAACCGAAAAAGCCAATACGAACCGAAAAACTGAATAATAACGCCCGTTATCGTAAACCAATCTTTCCATAATGTTGGTTTCAGTAGAATAGTTAAGACAACACTGAACAAACAAACGGTTGCAGCAGCAATGATTGCGATCCTGTTGGAACTGATGTATCTTTTGAAACTCATAGATTTTCAAATTTATAACCAACGCCTTTAACGGTTTTTATGGCATCTAAATTCAAACGATCACGGATTTTTCGCACGTGTACATCAATGGTTCGGTCGCCAACTACGACATCCTCACCCCAAACCTCACAAAAAATCTCGGTTCTGGTGAACACTTTATCAGGTTTGGACGCCAATAATTCCAATAATTGAAATTCTTTTTTAGGTAGCGAAAACGTTTGTCCGTCTTTTATAACTACAAATTTTTCACGGTCAATGATCAAACCTTTGGTTTTCAAAACTTTTTCTTTAACATTTGAAGAGCGCTTGAGGATGGCATTGATTTTAGTGATGAACAATTTGGGGTTAATTGGTTTAGTAATATAATCGTCTGCTCCTGCGTCAAATCCGGCTATTTGCGAATAATCTTCGCCGCGTGCGGTCAGAAAAACGATAAAGGTATGTTCCAAACCTTTGATCTTACGGAGTTCATGACAGGTTTCGATACCATCCATTTCGGGCATCATCACATCTAAAACAACCAAGTCGGGGCGGTTTTTTTTGGCCAAAACAAGGGCTTCTTTTCCGTTTTTAGCGGTGACGACTTCGAAATCTACTTTTCGCAAATTGTAGCTTAAGAATTCCAGAATATCCGGCTCATCATCGACTAATAAGATTTTTTTTTGCATGGTTGATTTTTTTGCAAAGTTACAAAAAAAAGTCGAAACTGCAAAGCCCATTTTTTCTTTGACTTTTTTCTCTGTGTGTAGAATTTGTTAGGAAGTCCAATTTTTGAACAAATGAAATTTCAGGACAAACAATTTGTTTATACACCGGCGGAGAACTAATGATCACGGACACAACGCAATGTTGATCCACCGACCTTGGCTTTAATACCATGCGGGAAAATATAGCCATTAGCCATAAACGTCATAAGATATCCGCTACCTACACCCGGTTCCGACTGTGACCAGTAGTCTGCGGATTGACCCTGCGCCAACAACCCGCCACTCCCATAGCAGCTGCCACCAAAGGTACCACCCCAATCGTTGAGATACCTATTAAGAAGGACTATACTCATTTGGGTGGAACCTATGCCTCCCAAAGCAATATCCAAATCTCTAAAATCTTGAAGAGTAGGAACACGCCAAGGAACAGGACAGAGTTGAGGAGCATAACGAGCAACTGCACACCATGAAAACAAATCTCCCGGATAATTTGGATTGGAGCGACAATCTGCATTGTGATTATTAAATGAACCACCAGAATAAGTTGTTTTATTGCAATTAGTAGTTGTTACAGCATCAGACCAAATTTGAGTGATACCACTGCCGGAAATAGTACGTTCTCCACCGCGAGTAATTATGCCGAAACTCGTTCCCCAACCGGGCAGGAGAGTATTACATGTGGCAATATCAATAGGAGGAGGGAGCGTAACGATAGTTAAAGAACAAGTAGCAGTTTTATCACCATCTTGTGTAACAGCAGTGATAACTACAAATCCATCGGCTATGGTGATTATTGTACCATTGTTAACTGTTGCCACAGTTATATCACTGCTTGTCCAAGTTACATTTTTATTAGTAGCATTGTTGGGGTATACGGTAGCTGTCAAAATCAGGGTATCACCAGGTTGCATAGTTGCCGCATTCCAATCCAGTTCAACAGAATCAACAGGAATAGATATTACTGTAACAACACATGTTGCAGTTTTATTGCCGTCTTGTGTGGTAGCGATTATGGAAGTAGTGCCCTCGGTTAAACCAAACACTGTACCACCATTATAGAAGACAGAAGCAACGGCTGGGTTGCTACTCGACCAAATTATGGTTTTGTTTGTGGCATTATCCGGTAAGACGGTAGCTGTTAGGGTTAAAATAGTACCAATTTCCAGTGTAGCAGAAGTTTGACTCAGCATTACGTCAGTGACATTTAAACCGTCTTTTTTATCACAGGAAATAAAGATAAGAGAAAAGACGGCGAAAAGTGCAATTATACCAAACGTGAAATTTTTCATACTATTTTTCGTTACCATTTATTTGACAAAATTATTTGTACTATCAGGCTTAGGCGAAAACGCTTTGAAACGATAAAGTCTATCCTCCCGCCTTAAATCTGAATCATAAACCTTGGTTATCCGAAATGTTGTATCGTTGAGAATGACACCTTCTCGAATAGAAGCTCTAAGGGGTGGTTCTGATGGATACCATCTTTTATATTTTATGGTATTTCCTGTAACAAGAAACACACCCCAATAATATTTGAGTTTTCGTACAATATTTATCCATTCTTCAGTTGAATAATTCTGTTCTATCTCAGACAATTTATTTTTTGGAAAAGCTCCCCCATAATGCAAAATTCCATTTTCATATAAAAATAGAACACTCATGTATTCAACTCCATCTGCTCCTGTATATTGATGATAATAATACCCATCAATTCTCAATTGATTTCCTGTAAAGGGTGTTTTGGCTAATCGTAATTTATCGGCACAGCAGGTGCAAAATACGGCAAAAATCAGCAACACCGTGACTGGGTTGTTGTATCTATTTTTCGTTACCATAATGTATAGGGATTTCTTCTACCAACTGAAAAGTAGCCAGAAGGCTTGAGACCAAGGACTTCAAAATGTGGGCTTGGGATGGCCCGAAAATTAGGTAGCCAACCAAGTAGAAAATTAGGCAAGCTACCCGTTAAAAAATCATGTGCAAATCTATTCTGTGCCCAATGTCTGATTTTTTCCGAATCTCTACCAATACGATAATTACCGTAACTGATATACGCTATTCCCGCACGATATTTGTTGGGGTCATCTCCAAGCCTATTCTCTACATAAGTTCCATTGACAACTCTCCTGTCTTCAGACCTTAATCCCGGATCCCCTGTGAATAAATTTACGCCTGCTGAAAACTCGCGCCACTGTATTCTTGCAGCCGCAGTTCGGTATCTATCACCGCCATCGGCAGGTATTTCTATTTTTTCCATATAAATTCACAAATGCTTTGAATTTTTTGCTTGATTTCCCCTTTTCATAAATATAATACTCCACTCTTATTTTATATATCTGATCATTCTCTAATTCAAATAACTCACCAAGATTATACGGAGCTAAAAAATCTTTGTAATCGCTATTTCCTAAGTAAAAAATTTTTGCGTTGAAAGCTCTTCTGAACATTCTTTGTGGCATTAATTCAATACCATCTATATTACTTATGTAGATAAATGTGTTTGTTTTACAGGGAGAAAAAAGAGCAATCGTATCGCTACTAATATTTGTAAATCGTAGCCATATTTCCTGATTCTCAACCTTGCAATCAAATAATACATTCATGTCCTTTTGCTTTTGGGAATATGAAACAGTTCCGCAATTGGAAAAAAGCACAAAATTGGCAATGAAAAATGCTGTTATAAGGTTTTTCATGGCCCAAACCTCCAAGGAATCGTGTACCAAAATTTTCCTCTAACAATACCTGGTCGATGCCATACAGGATTTACATAAAAAACATTAGAGCCATCAATAATGTGAGTCTTATTTAATGCCCCGCTGGCGCGGACGTCCACGTCCGTGCCGACATTAATCTTTGCATATATTCCATGTGTTGTCAAATCTGTTTTTTCGATTTGCAAATTTACGAAAAATAATTGAAACAAAACAACTAATTTTTTTATTCATTGGCGCGGGACGTCCACGTCCGCGCCAACGGGATAAGGACTGTCGTATAAAATAAAATCCATCGTTTTGTACCCAACAAGTTTTTTCCCGTTTATTAACCTTAGATATGTTTTTCCTTTTTTTTCTCTTATTTTAAATATCATTTCGCCTTCTTCGAGATATTTGACCCTTCTTTTTAAAGTAACTAAGTAATGAGTTTTTGTGTTGGGATACAATGGAATACTCAAATTAGAAATCTGGATACCTCCAAAATAAAGTCTTGCGTCTTGTGGTATTGATAAATCAGATAACGTTAAATTATTTTCAATGCCAAAGGGGCGCATTTGTTTTAATACACTATCCGATGTGGCAATCCACCAATTTGCAAGTTCACAAGAAGATTCTCTGCCACAGTCAGATTTATAAACACATTCTATATAAATATCAGTTGTATTGCTTGATATGCTTTTCTTTATTTGAAAAGATGATGTGTCTTTGTTCTGGTAAGGTGCGAATGTGGCTATTAAACGATTTTTCTCTATTCGGTATGAGCCGGAACCAACTATTGGATCCAAAAAAAATCGGTGCTCTGTATTAAAATTACTACTGTTTGTAAAGTAAATTATTCTTCCTTGTTTGCCTCTAAATACTTTTCCCTCGAATTGAGCCATTGCAATCAAAGAAAAAAACACGGAAATAATGAATAAAAAAGTTCGTTTCATAGTCAAAATCATTTACGAATAAACCAAAACCTCCAATTTGTACCTAAATTAGAATCAAAATTTCTAATTCTTACTCTTTTGCCATCAAATGGGTCAATAGCAATTATATCTAATCTCTTGTTAGGAACATACTTAACAGTTTTTCCTGCCATAGTGGTCTGTCCATTTCACGGGATATAAGAACTCTCTACCTACACACCAACCGCCATAACTATAATTGTCTCTTCCTTTCGCAAGAGCGACATATAAGCCGTTTCTTCCAGTGAAAATTAAATCTGCCATTCCATCGCCATTTACATCTTGCAAGAAGCAGTTGAAATGGCAATCGTTTGGAATTTCAAACTCATATACGAATTGAGTCATGCTACCATTGGGAGCTGGAATAAAAGGCCGAGCAAAAAATTTACCACTATAGCTATAGTTTGGGCACAACTCTTCAAAAAAAATGCCTTTCGATATAGCATAAGAAACATCATAGTATTTCGTTGATGGTGTAGATGCATTACGCCTTAATAGTATTACATCAGCTCTACCATCACCGGTTATATCTCCAACAAGAGCAATATCGCCGTCATTACTAAAATTATATCCTGAAGAAGGAATGGAGAAATAGTTGCTGAAACCTGACCCTGTGTTTAGCGCAACCAGTACTGAGTCTGACTTGAAGGCAATAATATCCAATAAACCATCTCCATTAAAATCTGCTAAATACCGAGGATAGGTCTTGGCACTACCTGTTGTAGATTTAAAATCCGATGACCAAACTTCCGTTGGAGAAAATCCATTAACCCCATTGGATAAACTGACTTCTACCCCATTGCTGCTACTAAACCCAACTATATCTGCGAGTCCATCTCCATTTACATCCACAATATAGCGCGGATGGTCTTCTACGTGCCAGCCTCCTGTGTTCACAGTGTATCCATGGTACCAAGGAGGTTCAGAATTCGAAAATTTTATACCCAATGATTTCCCAACGCAAACATGATTATTTCCAAACCCGACGACATCGGCTTTACCATTGCCAGTCACATCTGCCAACATTCGAAGATGATTATTATATGTCCAACCACTACCAAATTCCGGTGTCCATTGTTGTGCATTCTCAAAATTGTATGCAGATGTATTTTTTTTCCATTCAAATTTCAGCTCTCCTAAAATCCGACCACTTGGATCAAGTTCCCGCATATAAAGCAACTGCTTCTTGTCCGCTGTATATTCAAATGCATATCGCTTTACAACTTCATTGTTTGAATAACAAATGATAGCCTCTAACAGTTTCTCTTCGATGATTTCAAAACCGGCAACAAACAATTTTCTTTGAACAGATTTGTTTGTGTACTTGAATTCGATTTCATTGTAAGGTTGTAATCCGGCTTGATCATTTCCCGTGTAGCGAATCCTTTTGATGTAAACATATTCGCCTGTTTTGTTGTACTCATAGATAATATAGTTACCGTTAGGATCGGATTGAGCTCGGATATGCCATTCATTAGCAATCTTATGAGTTTGTCTTGAAAATTCCGAACGACTATAGAGCGAATCGCCGTATTCAAGGGTACTACCGTCTTTGGTTCGAACCTGAAACCGTTGTGGTCCTTCATGAGAGCTGCTCCCATAAGCCTGTATATCTACAAAACTTGTTATCTCTGTGTCAAAAATGTTACCATCAGAGCCAATTGGGCCACTACCTGCTGTACGAATCAAACGCTGGCCATCCAAAGCAAACTGATCATTCATTGTCAATGTTACGCCCGTTCGCTCGTTATCGTGATAAAAATTCTTACCCACACGACTAATTGAAGATAACCCTGCAAGTCCAAATCCGGCTCCCAATATGCCCGAAGCATTGTTTTGGCTGTTGTAAACAATTGACAACTGCGGTTGCATACCGGCAGTTCCAACAGGGACTACAATCGGAATCTGATACACCAAAGCACCTGAAGGCGTGGTGCTGACCATGCCTTGTAAGTTGTTTGTATAGGTTGAATCAATAATCGACGGCCAATTCCCAGGATCTGTCGGGTCCCAAGGTGGATCGATAGGACCGGTGATCGAGTCTCTCGGATCGGTAATTGGAGGATCTAAAGGGTCGTCAATCGGCTTGCAATCGTCAATTGGTATAATATCACCTTGACCTTTAGGAGGGATAACTACTATCATAGAATCTATCAGTGGTATACAGGCCTGAGCATCGGGCTTTAGGATTATAGCCTCTTCTCCCAAAACTGAAAGATCTGCACCTTCTTTAATAATAATACCACCACCACTTTCTACAATGAGCGAAGAACCTTCTTCTATTTGCAAACGAGCACCAGCCTCAATAATCAAAAGCGTGTTGTCCGTAATGCGAAATTCGCCGGGAATAGAATCTGCCTCACTGCCTATAAATAATGTTCCACCTTCGGTTACTTGCAAAACCACTTTTATGTCGGTGTCTTCGCCGACACTATCTTGCTCATAATCTCCAAAACCCTTTATTTTAAGGTGTTTTTCAGAGGATAAAACCATAGATCCTCTGAGTGAACGTTCGCCATTTGGGCGAGAACGGGTGCCACGAACAAGGGTGTCGGTCTGCGAGTGGCCATGCCCGTGGTGGTGTGCTTCCGCACGATATGCCAATAAAATTATAACAAAGAATAAAAATTTTGTAAAAAAATGTTTCATGCGCTTAGTTCTTTAATAAATTTTGGTTTGGGTTTAATTTTTAAGTTTATTCTTTTATGATTTTCCAAGTAGCAAACGAGTTTTGTGAGGATACACACCTCTCAGTTGCGAAGAAAGATCTATTGGCGTATAATCACCAACCTACGACCGTTGAAAAGTAACAGCTCCGCTGTGTCCTCTACTATGGTTAACTCCTATTTTCTATTCAACACCGTTTGCACAGAGGCAACAATTCCTTCTTCGTTAAGATGATGTTTATCTAATAATTGTTGCGGTGTTCCGCTTTCACCGAAAACATCGTTTACACCGAGCATTTCGATCGGGGTTGGTATGCTTCGACTCAAAACGTGTGCTACGCTATCGCCTAAACCGCCTATAATATTATGCTCCTCTACAGTTACCACGCATCCGGTTTTCAAAGCCGATGCCAAAATAAGTTGGGTATCTAATGGTTTTATCGTGTGAATGTTAATGACTTCGGCAGAAATACCTTTTTCTTTTAGTTGTTCAGCGGCTTGCAAGGCTGTCCAAACTAAATGGCCTGTTGCAATAATCGTTACATCCTTGCCTTCTTGGAGCAAAATGCCTTTTCCGATTTCGAATTTTTCGTCAAGAGACGTGAAATTCGGTACGGTTGGACGTCCATAGCGCAAATACATTGGGCCATAATGCTCGGCTGCTGCCAACGTCGCCAAATAGGCTTGGTTGTAATCACAAGGTACAACAACCGTCATTCCCGGCAACATTTTCATCATGCCGATATCTTCCAAAATTTGGTGGGTTGCACCATCTTCACCAACAGTGAGTCCGGCGTGAGTGGCTGCAATCTTTACATTTTTTGTGGAATAGGCAACAGATTGACGAATTTGGTCATATACCCTTGATGTTGCAAAATTAGCAAATGTGCTTGCAAACGGAATTTTCCCGCCAATGGTCATACCTGCAGCGATGCCTATCATGTTGGCCTCGGCGATTCCAACTTGAACGAAGCGTTTGGGAAATTCTTTGGCAAAAGCGTCCATTTTTACAGAACCTTTGAGGTCTGCGGTGAGTCCAACCACGTTGGGATTGCGTTTGGCAGCTTCCAAAAGTCCGGCGCCATAGCCCGAGCGGGTGTCTTTTTTTTCTGTAAATGTGTATTTTGTCATATTATTTTTTTTATTAAAAATTCAATACTATTTCGAGCGTGATTTTATCGTGCCAAAAGGAATTATCTGCCCCGAAATAAAGAGGCGCCTTACCTTTTTCTACCCAGTATTTTTCATAATTCAATTTCAATTCGGTTTTCCGAAGGACTCTAAACCCAAAATTCAATCCCAAAGTTAAGCGGTTTACATCTGAAAAATCGGTGCGGTTTGCTCCACCCATCATGTCCCAACGGGCGGCAGGAGTAATGTAGCTAAGTCGTTGTTTTTTAGTCATAATAATCCGGCTTGCTTGCAAATAGCAACCTATCCGTTCTCGTTTTTCAATATCTCCTGCATTATCAAAAATACCGATATAATTACCTCGCAATAATTCACCTTCAATTGTCAGAAATCTACGGAGATAACGAAAATCAATGGCATATAATTCGTTTTTTATATGGTCGCGATCTGTGGCTTGGTAGGTTTTTAGCGAAAACTGAGTGCCATGACCACAACAATCCATTGAACCAAACATCAACCGAAATGCATACCCCAAATCTTTTGTTTCCGTCCAACGCGGATTATTAGTTCCGGCACCATTAAATAAAGCACCTGAAAGGTTTATTGGAATATAGAAAGGGAAACGGTAATTCGCAGTTATGCCAATATCACGCGCTGATCCACTCATATATCTGTTAACCAACGCTCTATTTGCAAACAGCATCTCGCCTGGTGTAATCAGGTGAGGTTGAATAAATGGAAGGAATGTTTGTCCAACTTTTAATGTCAGATTATTTGTTGCTTGAAACCGAACATCTGCATCTAAAATTCTAAATGCGCCTTCATCGCTCAAATCGGCTTGTATCTGATAACTAATCCAATCATTAGCAATGCCGGACACAATAACGCGAGCATTGCGAATATTGAAGCGATAAAGGTTTTTGTTGAGATCATGTTCGTATTTTGCTCGCACCGTGCCTCTGAATTGAGGCCTTGCATTAATCCACCAAGGTTGTTTAACAGGTTCTATTTCCAAAGTGTCTGTATCCTGTGCAAGCAACGTTCCGCAAACGATTGAAAACAGCAGTATCAAGAAAGTTTTTCTCATTTAATAATCCCCCAAGGTTTCTTTAAGTTGCGATAATGCTTTTTCCGTTTGTTCGGCGTTAGTTACAGAGCCGTGATATTTACAATCGTTCGTCATAAAATCTACACCATGTCCCATTTCGGTTTTCATCACAATAAAGACAGGTTTGTGGTTGGCTAATTTTTGTTTGGCTTCATTCAAAATAGAAATGATGTTGTCCATATTGTGACCATCCATATTCAACACTTGCCAGCCAAAAGCCTCAAATTTGGCGTTTAAATCACCCAAGTCGCATACCTCTTTTGTTGTTCCGTCGATTTGCAAGCCATTGAAATCTACAACAGCAATCAGGTTATTCACATTTTTTGCCGCAGCAAACATGATAGCTTCCCAGTTTTGTCCTTCTTGTAATTCACCATCGCCGCAAAGGCAATATACAAGGGCATTATCACCATTGAGTTTTTTGGTAAGCGCCGCACCAACGGCATTCGATAGACCTTGTCCTAACGAGCCCGAAGCCATGCGCACACCGGGAAGATTATGTGCAGTGCTCGGATGGCCTTGCAGACGTGAATCCAATTTTCGGAATGTCCCTAATTCACTCGTTGGGAAATACCCACGACGTGCCAAAACGCTGTAAAGCACGGGCGAAATATGTCCATTCGAGAGAAAAAAGACATCTTCGTTTTCCGCATTCATTGTAAAGTGGTCGGGATTAACATTCATTACACTGAAATACAGTGCTGTAAGGAAATCCGTACAGCCCAAAGAACCACCAGGATGTCCGGATTGAGCTTGTGAAGTCATGCGAATAATATCTCTACGCACTTGGCTTGCAATATCTTGCAGTTCGGAAATAGATTTCATAATTTGGTTTAAATTTTAATTTGCAAAGATACGAAAAAAAAAGAAAGATAGCAAGGAAATTGCGGGTCAAGCTCGTAATGATGACCTAATTCAAAATAGCAGCAATGCCTGGCAATGTTTTACCCTCAAGATATTCTAACATCGCACCACCGCCGGTCGAAATGTAACTCATTTGGTCGGCTAAATTGTTTTGATTGATGGCTGCAACCGAGTCGCCACCACCGATTGCCGAGAATGCTCCGTTTTTTGTCGCGGCTGCAACGGCTTTCGCAATAGCGGTTGTGCCGTGTCCGAAATTTGCAAATTCAAACATGCCCATCGGACCATTCCACAAAATGGTTTTGGATTCTGCAATGATTTTTTCGAATGTTTTGATGGCGTCCTCACCTATATCCAAACCTATCCATTCGCCGGGAATAGCGTTGGAAGGAAAGGTTTTGATGTTGACATTGTTGTCAAATTTATCGCCACAAACCGAATCCGTAGGGAAGTAGTATTTCACGCCTTTTGCATCCATTTCTTTCATGATGTCTTTTGCCAAATCAAGTTTGTCGTCCTCGCAAATGGATTTGCCGATTTCTCCGCCCATAGCCTTGATAAACGTATACGCCATTCCACCGCCGATAATCATATTATCCACTCTCGGAATCAGATTTTTCAAGATGTCCATCTTGCTTGAAACCTTTCCTCCGCCAATGATTGCAGTAAATGGTTTTTCTGCATGATGCAACAATTTCTCCAAATTTGTGATTTCGTTTGCCAACAAGAAACCGAAATATTTTTTGTCCGGAAAAAATTGTGCGATAACCGCCGTTGATGCGTGTGCGCGATGAGCCGTACCAAAGGCATCATTAACGTACGAATCGCCTAAATCAGCCAAATATTTTGCGAAAGCCACATCGCCTTTTTGTTCGCCCGGCAAAAAACGGAGATTTTCCAAGAGCAAAACTTCACCCGATTTCAAGTTTTTAGCGTTTTCGATAGTTTTTCCTTCGAAAATATCTTCGGCTAATTTCACTTTGATACCAAGCAATTGACTCAAATGTTCGGCAACAGGTTTGAGCGAAAATTTTTCCTCAAAACCCGTTTCAGACGGACGTCCCAAGTGTGACATCAAAATTACGGCTGCGCCGTCGGCTAACAGTTTTTTGATGGTTGGTAAGGATTCACGAATACGTGTATCATCAGTGATTTCACGTGTTTCTTTGTTCAAAGGTACGTTGAAATCGCAACGCACGAGCACTTTCTGATTGGCGAAGTTTTGGTCTTGGATCGTTCTCATTTCGGTATTGATTTATTGGTTTGGTATTTGGTATGTGGTGTCTGGGTGCGAGGTACGCGGTATGCAGCTTGTGAAACCTCGTATCCCGAACCTATATTAACAATGTCTTTCATAATTTTTTTTGCCAAATGTTCTGCAGTAACTTCGGATTGACTTTCCGAATAAATGCGGATAATCGGTTCTGTATTGGATTTTCGGAGGTGCACCCATTCGTCGGCAAAGTCGATTTTTACCCCGTCAATAGCATTGATTTTTTCTTTTTTGTATTTTTCTTTGATGGCTTCCAAAATGGCGTCAACATTCATATCCGGGTCAAGTTCGATTTTATTTTTGCTGATAAAATAGTTTGGATAACTAAATCGTAATTGCGAACATGTTTTCTTGGATTTCGCCAAATGGCTTAAAAACAGGGCAATTCCGACTAATGCATCACGTCCGTAATGCAATTCCGGATAAATCACGCCGCCGTTGCCTTCGCCGCCAATTACGGCATTGTGGGCTTTCATCATCTCTACAACGTTCACTTCACCAACGGCAGAAGCAAAATACTGTCCGCCATGTTTTTCGGTGATATCGCGCAAAGCCCGTGTAGACGAGAGATTGGATACCGTATGGCCTTTTGTGTGTTGCAACACATAATCGGCTATAGAAACTAATGTATATTCTTCGCCAAAACATGTGCCGTCTTCGCAAACGATGGCCAGACGGTCAACATCGGGGTCAACCACAAATCCAACATGGGCTTTTTCTGTAACCACAGCTTCCATAATATCTCTGAGATGTTGGGGTAAAGGTTCGGGATTATGTGGAAATAGCCCGTTTGGTGTGCAATGAAGCGGTATGACATAAGTTACGCCGAGCGCTTTCAGAAGCTTGGGAATTACAGTACCTCCCGTCGAATTTACAGCATCGACAACCACCTTGAATTTGGCATTTTTTATAGCTTCCACATCCACCAATGGCAATTTCAAAATGGCGTCAATATGTTTTTTAATATATGTAGAATCTTGAGAATACTGCCCTAATTTATCAACTTCAGAAAATTTGATTTCTCCAATATTTTCGCCCAATCTAAGTACTTCTTGACCTTCTTCGGCATTGATAAATTCGCCTTTTTCATTGAGCAGTTTCAGCGCGTTCCATTGTTTAGGATTATGACTTGCTGTGAGGATAATACCCCCGTCTGCCTGGCTCATGGTTACTGCCATTTCAACGGTTGGCGTGGTTGAAAGTCCGGCATCAATCACATCAACACCCATTCCTAAAAGTGTTCCAACCACGAGATGATTGACCATTTCGCCAGAAATGCGCGCATCACGCCCAATTACGAACGTAAGTTTGTCTTTGTTTTGTTTTTGCTTGATAAATGCAGCAAATCCGGAGGTAAACTTCACCACATCAATAGGCGTTAAGCCTTGATCTGCAAGCCCTCCAATCGTTCCACGAATTCCCGAAATAGATTTAATTAGCGTCATAGAGTTAGATTAGTAAATATCTGCAAAGATACAAAAAAAAACGAAACTTATTTCGTTTTTTTATTAACATTTTTTTCGTATCTTTGCAAATTCAATATATTCTCTCAAAAAAAACATGAAAAAAATCACACTTTTATTGATATTTCTACTATTTGCAGGAATTCTACCAGTACAAGCTCAACAGAATGACACAACTAAAACCATAAGGTTTTATGGTAAAGGAACTGAGAATATAAGGGTTGGCACAGGTGGACCACCGCTTGTCATTATAGACGGCGTTAAAATGGATAGCGTAGACCTTAGTTCGATAAATGTGAACGACATTGAGTCGATTACTGTTCTTAAAGATGCTTCGGCAATATCTATTTATGGAGAACGCGCTGATCGCGGTGTTATTGTGATCAAAACCAAACAAGGAATTAAAAAAACCGATGATTAGAGACTATTTTTTGAATGAATAAAATATGTAGGGGTCGAAAATTTTCGACCCCTACATATTTATTGTTTTATCACCAACCCCGATGAATCCTCATTTACATCAATCGTAATCGTTAGTCCCGCATTAAAGTTTTCGCGAATAATTTCCTCCGCAATCACATCTTCTATATGCGTTTGTATTGCACGTTTCAACGGACGAGCGCCAAATTCCGGATTCCAAGCCTTGTCAATTAAGAAATCTTTGGCTTTGTCGGTAATCACCAATTCAACATCCAAACTTTTCACTCGTTTGAATAGATGTTCCAATTCAATGTCTATAATCCCATGAATGGCGTCTCGTTCTAACGATTCAAAGAAAATCACATCATCAATACGATTTAAAAATTCAGGTGTAAACGCTTTTTTCAAAGCACCTTCAATAATACTTTGCGATTGAGACGCTTTCGCAGATTCCTTAGCAGACGTGCTGAAACCGATACCTTGACCAAAATCTTTCAATTGTCGTGAGCCGATATTTGATGTCATAATAATTATGGTATTTCGAAAATCAACTTTTCGTCCCAAACTATCAGTGAGTTGTCCTTCGTCCAACACTTGCAAAAGTATGTTAAAAATATCGGGATGCGCTTTTTCCACTTCATCTAAAAGTACAATAGAGTAGGGCTTGCGACGAACTTTCTCCGTTAATTGTCCGCCTTCCTCATACCCTACATAACCCGGAGGCGCTCCAATCAAGCGCGAAATGGCGAATTTTTCCATATATTCGCTCATATCAATTCGGATTAAAGCAGCTTCCGAATCAAACATATATTTTGCTAACATCTTAGCCAAATGCGTTTTTCCGACGCCTGTTGGCCCTAAGAAAATAAAATTTCCGATCGGTTTATTCGGATCTTTAATTCCGGCACGATTTCGTCGAATGGCCTTTACAATCTTAGAAATCGCAGCATCTTGCCCAACAACGGTTTTGCGAATTTGGTCTTCCATATTAATCAAACGTTGCCCTTCATCTTGAGAAACACGCTGAATCGGCACACCCGACATCATCGAAACCACCTCTGCCACGTCTTCATCGGTAACTACTACACGATTGATATTCGCTTTTTCCGCCCAATCTTTTTTGGCTTTTTCCAATTGTTGGGTTAAATCAGTCTCAATATCCCGCAATCCAGCCGCTTCCTCGTATTTTTGAAGTTTCAAAACCTCTTTTTTCTTTCCTTGAACAATTTCGATTTCTTTTTCAATTTCGATAATCTCTTCAGGAACATCCATCGTCGTGATGTGCACGCGAGAACCGGCTTCGTCTAAAGCGTCAATCGCCTTATCCGGTAAAAATCGATCCGTGATATAGCGATTTGTGTAGAAAACACAAGCTTTTAGGGCTTCCGGCGTATAGGTTACCAAATGGTGATCTTCGTATTTTCCTTTGATATTATTAAGAATCTCCAACGTTTCTTCGGTTGAAGTGGCATCTACCATGACTTTTTGGAAACGACGTTCCAAAGCACCGTCTTTTTCAATATTGTTGCGATATTCGTCTAATGTTGTAGCACCTATACATTGCACTTCGCCGCGAGCCAATGCGGGTTTGAACATGTTTGACGCATCTAACGAGCCCGACGCATTTCCTGCACCTACAATCGTGTGAATTTCGTCAATAAATAGAATGATATTTGGATTTTTTTCCAATTCGTTCAACACGGCTTTCATGCGCTCCTCAAATTGTCCGCGATATTTCGTGCCTGCCACCAATGCTGCAACATCTAACGTAATTAAACGTTTTCCAAACAACACTCTCGGCACTTTTCGCTGTACAATGCGAAGTGCCAAGCCCTCGGCAATAGCGGATTTCCCAACACCCGGCTCACCAATCAAAATCGGATTATTTTTCTTTCTTCGGCTGAGAATTTGTGCAATACGTTCCAATTCCACTTGTCGTCCAACCACAGGGTCTAAGCGCCCTTCCTCGGCAAAACGCGTCAAATCCCGGCCGAAATTATCTAAAACAGGTGTTTTGGATTTGGTTTCGGGATTTTTTGCGGTTGTTGCATCTGCCGAAGGTTTGAAATTATCAGAATTTCCGCCGGTTGGCGAATCGAGTTGGTCGGCGTCTTCTTTGAAATTTTTTGTAGGCTCGATTTTTCCTGCCAAAACATTTTGCAATGCGCCTTTGAAATTGGTGTAATCCAAGCCGAAATCTTTTGTAATAATACTAAAAACATGTGCGTCGTCGCGCAAAACAGCCAAAACAAAATGCTCTGTGCCAACCATTTCACTTTTCAGTGCTTTGGCTTCCAAACACATCAATTTCAAAATTTGTTCGGCTTTTTTTGTCAATGGCAGGTTTTGTAAAGGTTGGCTTGAATTTGCCGAACGATTAGCCACTTTGTCTTCCAAACGCTCTTTAATTTCTGCCAAATTGGCACCCAAACTGCTTAAAACGTGTACCGCAGTACCCGTACCTTCTCGCAAAATACCTAAAACAATATGCTCGACATCAACGTTTTCACTATGTAAACGATGTGCTTCTTCACTACTGAAAATTAAAGCATTACGCAATTTTAAACTCGTGTTTTGATCCATATTTTTTATTCAAAAATTCGTTATTTTTCAACATGTAAAATTACTACAATAATTATATATTAACAAATGCCGTGCCAAAAAATAACTAACAACGTTTTGTTATTTCATTTTTTATTATCTTTTACCGATGCCGGTTAGTTTTTCGAGTATCGACAATGTTTGCGGTTGTATGTTTTTGTTGAGGAATAATGTTTAATTAACAAGGGCGGCCTTTCAGGCCGCCCTTGAACATATAAACCAAAATAGTATGATTACTTAATAACAAATCTCGAATTTACAATACCTGTTTTTGATTGAATCGAAATTAGATAGAGCCCCGGATTTAATCTTTCAGTATTTAACTGATATGTTGACTGATTAATTCGTGGCGATACATGAACAACTTTTCCCAAAGCATCATAAACCATTACCCTTTCGATGTTTGTGCCCTCGAGTTTCACATTGAGCACTTCTGTTGCCGGATTAGGCGAGAGGATCAATTGAGCTTGGGTAGGGGATATGTACTCTATTATTGATGTTCCTTGTGAGTATTTGCCGAAGTTGGGACGGACATGAAGATTTCCTGCCCATGTTTCTTTATGGAACCCCGCCCACGGAACATTAAGATAAAAAGATCCACCTTGCACCTCGTCATATACTACGTATAGACCATCATATCCCAATTGTCTAACTTCAATAAAGTATTTTCCGGGTACCACTTCGGTACGAGGAACGCCAAACGTTATGCCTCTCATATTGTTACCTCTATTAATGAGCCAATAGCTTACTTCGAAAAGCATTTCGCCCACCTCCAAATTATCACCATCACCGCTTACTTTGTAAACAGCAAGCTCAAATTCCGTAGGATCGTATTCGAAATTAGGGAGGGCATAAAATGCCACCGTAATGGAAGTTAACGTATCCGTTTTATCAAATTCGTATATCATGCCAAGGCCACCCGGTGACCATAATCCAACACCGTTATAAAATTCGTAGTCGATCGCATCAATCGCAAATGTTGAATCGGTGATTATTCTCGACGTTTCTGCTGTTTTGCTGACCCCGCTTTCAGTTGATACTTCAAATGCTAATTTCATTAGCCCTGTTGTTGCCGACGCAGGCAAAACAGGTTTTAACTCTACGTCTTTAATCTCGCCCAATTCTGTAAAAACAAAATTTTTCGATATAAGTTCGGTATTGTTATGTAATACTTTTATAGTTCCGCTTTCATTCGCCGTTTTTCCCATGTTTTTAACGGTCATCGTAAATGTTTTTTCGCCTGAGATGTGATTTTTCGGAATCATACGTGGGAGAGAAGAAACAATGTTACTGATACGCAAATCATGTTCTAAGGCTTCTGTTAATGAAGTTGTACGAATTAAAAATAAACTGGGCATTTCAACAGGGAAAAAACCAAAAACATAATCTCCGGGATCGGTAATTATTAGCAAAATTCCGTCATCAACAGACCACCCCCAGGTAAAATGGCTATGGTACTCTTTTGCCGGTTCCCAAGAGGATGGGTCTGTTCCTGCTTTTCCGTAAGCTACATAAAAGTTTATAGGGCGAGCATCCCCTCCTGCGTCGAACCTTCCGGCCCTATAGTTATAAGAAAAGAGATATACGCCTGCATCCAAGCTGACACATCTTGAAAGAAGTGGTGTTCCCGACCGTGCAACATAAATACCATCTACTTCTGCTTCTTCCCAACCGCCTACCATTTCCGGAGTCCAATCGGCACGATCCGATGCGTTAAAGAAATCACTTTCGAAAGGGAGCGTTGTTACAGGTTCAAAAACTTTTGAAGTAAACTCAATTTCGTTGGTTGTTGTGTTTTCCACACCGGGAGTTGAAGCGGTAAGTCGAACCCGGTATGCTCCCTCTGTCAAAAAACCGGCTGTTTGGTCAAAATAGACTCTTAATGTTTCTTCGTAAGGATTAATAGTTTCAGTAAATGTTTGGGTTACGACAGCTCCTTCATTTATTTGGTAAGTCAAGGTAAATTCCTGAATCGGTCTTGTTCCGATATTATCAATTTCGGCACTGATAACTACTTCGGTTTGTGTACCGCAAAAAATAAGAGGTACAAACGTATTTGTGATTGTAATATCCGGACTCAGAACAGCCTCACCGGCTTTTATTGCGATATTGTGAATATTAATACTACCACAGAAACCGCTTTCATCAACCTGTGAATAGTAGTGGAATGCAAAATAGTAATTGCCGGGTGTTTCGATTTCAAAATTCTCAATAATTAGTCGCTTTTCTGCATTTGGTCTGAGAACCGGATAATTTGCTAAAACATCCATTTCTTCGAAATTGGGTGATGTGCCGTACAATATCCTAAGCGACTCTACAAAGTCATTGGTAGTCACAAAAAACGAGATATTGTATGTTCCGGCATCCGGCATGATTATTGGATAGGTGGTAATTAAATAGTCGTCGGAGCTTTGATTTTCTTGCCAGTGAGGGCACCATACGGAGATAGCATTTTCTATGTGATGCCAAGTTGCCCAGTCTTCATTGGCATCAATAATCGTCCATTGATTTAAATGGTATTCATGTTCAAAATTTTCAATAAACGGCAACGCTATCGGTGCTTCTTTTTGGGTATAACCAACAACTTTATTGTTAAAAGGAATCATATCCAATGCGTAATCAATCCAAACTTCTACCTTGTATATGCCTCCTTGCGAAAAGTCGGCTTTAGTATTAAACGTATAAGTGTCTTCATTGCCTGGAGTTAACGCGTTAGTATAAGTTTCCGTAACGATAGTTCCGCCATTTATACGATAAGATAAGTTTACTACTCCTGAAAAGTTGTGTTTCCCATTATTAAAAATCGTAACAGATACATCTTCAGAGTTGGTCAAATCTGCCGATCTCTCCGGAAGAATAATTTCTGTCAACTTGGCATCATGCTCCGGATCGAATTCAACAAAAAACACAATTTCTATAAAAAAAACATATTCATAACCTGCTAAAAACATAAAATCATCAATGAAACTTTCACCAAATTCCATCCAGGATGCAGCAGACATCGATCCATCTGGAGTAGTAATAAAAAAGATGGCCCAATCATAAATACCACCGGGTATACTAACAGAACCCTCACTATCTAAAATAGTTGTTGAAAGGTTGAAAGGAGTCGCATTTTCCGGAATTTTAAACTCACAATCGTCATAAATTTGAAAATAATCACGCAAACCATTTTCATTATAATACTCTCCATTCCTAATTTTGTCAGCCATTACATGGTTTTTATCCAAAACCATTTGAAACCCGGTACCCTCAAACGGGTCGCCAATCACACGCAAAGTCACGGTTGCAACATCCGTATTCCTCGATTTTCTTTGTTGTAGATTTACCTTTGTTTGTACTTGTTTTGAATCAAGATTTTTCATCTGGATTGTTTGGTTTGAAAATTTCTTTTCAACCGTTGTTTCTTTTTTTTCGCTAAAGCTTACAGCTCGCTGGGTTTGGGCATTCATGCTTCCTGCAAGAATCGCCAGCACTAAAATTGCAATTAGTTTTTTCATGGTATAATTTTTTTGGTTTGTTAAATGGTTTTTTGCAGAATATTCTAAATTCGTTTTGCAAAAATAGGAAAATATTTTGGCGTTGAAAGAATATTTTAGACGAAAATACGAAAAAAATCGACGAAATGAAACAATAGGTAGTTTTTGTAGCCAAATTTATGGGTTAAATATGCTTAAATATATCAACCATAAGAAAAAAAATGCGTACTTTTGCAAAAAATTAAACAAAGAATGCCCGAACAACAAAATACGGTAGAATCAAAAATCTCTTTTACATCCGACCAAAAACAGAACGTTGCAACGTTGTGTATAACTGCTTTGATTGCGTTTGTGCTTTTCGGAGAAATTCCGGTAGAGGTTTCGGATGTTGGCCTGCCTGTTATTGTCAAAATTTTGTTGCTTACAGCAATGTTTGTTACGGTTTGTTTTTTGAATATCTACAAACTCATTCCACGTCTTTTGCTACGTGGCAGATATTTTCGGTATGTTAGTTCGTTAGCAGCACTGATTGTTTTTTTTATACTGATGAATGTACTGTTCGAATGGGTGATTTATCAACTCCAGCCTGAAATTTATCGCGGATTTTTCTCGAAAGGTAACGATGGTGTACGGTTTTTTTTACTTTTGTACGATTTCTTTACTTGCTTTATCTTTATTGGTGCTACTTCGCTGATTGTTTTTCTACACTATTTGCAGAAATCGGGTGATAGAATTCGTGAATTGGAGGAAACGAGCTTTCGTGCAGAACTTGAAAAGGCGCGCAATAAAATTGATTCCGTTGCATTAATTGATACGCTGGATAAGGCTTCCGTTACAGTGGTTTCATCGCCACAAGAAACTTCGCAAATGTTGATGGAACTCAGCAAATCGCTACGACAACAATTATACGAAAGCGAGCACAAGCGTGTTTTTGTCGAACAAACCAAGCATGTGTTTGGTGAGCAAAACCGCTTACTGAATTTTCTGATTGAGAAACGCTATCGTTTGGTTCGAAATTTGCTCTTTTTGCTTGTGCTTGGAGCCATTAGCGTGTCACATTCGCTTACTGTTGCAGGCGTTTTTCTGACACTTGTCTATGTCAACATCTACGTGCTACTTCCACGCCTTTTTTTCAAAAACAAATTGATATGGTATATTGTAGCCGGCGGTGTTTTATCGGTTCTTATTTTTGTTTTATTGATGGTATCGTTATCATTATCATCACGATTATCATTATTTGAAACTATTAAGGGATTATGGTGGTTGTATATGATTATTAACACCGTAACATCGGGTTTCATACTTGCAGGAAGCACTGCTTTTGTGCTTTTTCAACGTTGGGCGCGTAACGAACGCTATATTGCACAACTCGAAACAGCTACCATACGTGCCGAACTCGAACAGTTGCAAAACCAAATCAATCCGCACTTTCTGTTCAACATGCTTAACAATATCCTTGTGCTCATCCGCGAAAATCCTGAAGAAGCAGCTATTATTCTTCGCAAAATGAGCGATATGATGAAGTATCAATTCAACAACAGCGCTAAAAAAGAAGTATTATTGAACGACGATATTCAATTTTTTGCCGATTTTCTGAATTTGGAAAAAATACGTCGCGATCGTTTCGAGTTCAGCATTTCGACAAACGACAATGTCGAAAATGTATTCGTGCCGCCGCTGCTTTTCATTCCTTTTGTTGAAAATGCAGTGAAACATGGCAATGATACTGCGGGTTTGTCGCATATCAATTTGCACTTCAGAATTGTAGGCGACAGATTGCATTTTACTTGTTGCAATTCCAAACCTGCAAAGCTATATCGGAAAAATGTATATGGCGGATTGGGACTGATCAATATCTGTCGACGACTGGACTTATTATACAACGAAAATTATACGTTAGAATTACAAGACGATGAAACAAGTTACAGCGTTCAATTATTCGTAAAAATATCACCTGTTAAAGTATAAGACTATGAACCCCGCATGTACAAAAGCATACACAATGCCATGAATAAATGCCTGTGGGCTGCATACAACCTTAATAAAAAAAATAATTTACTCGTATGAATTGTATTATTGTTGACGACGAACCTTTGGGGCGCAAAGCCATACAGCTATTGGTAAAGGAAACGCCAATCTTAAAATTGTTAGGCAGTTTCGGCGATGCGGATTCTGCAGGAAAATTTATGCTCGAAAATTCGGTGGATTTGGTATTTCTCGACATTCGTATGCCCGGATCTGACGGCATTGAGTTTGCGAAAACCATTCCCAAGCATACGCTTGTAATTTTCACTACGGCATACTCCGAATACGCGGTAGATAGTTACGACCTGGATGCCATTGACTATCTTTTGAAACCTGTTGAATTGCAGCGTTTTCAAAAGGCTGTTGAAAAAGCCTGCGACTATTTTCTCCTCCTATCGGAAAAACCGCAAAAAAACCATCTTGAAGCAGTTACGAAAAACTATATTTTTGTGAAATCCGACCGCCGTTTTTATCGCATATTGTTTGAAAACATTATCTTTATTGAAGGTTTGAAAGATTATATTATTATTCAAACCAATGAGCAGAAAATTATCACAAAAATCACTCTAAAATCTATTTATGAACAACTTCCTTCCGATATTTTCATGCGTGTTAATAAGTCGTATATTGTCAATCTCAACCGCATAGAGTCGTTCGATTCCGGCGATATTTTTATCGGAAAGCATGAAATCGCCATAGGAAGTACTTATAGAGATGCATTTTTTGAGCGGATAACGAAGCCATAAGACCGTTAGAAAATTGTTGAAAAACTATTAAGAAAAAACTTGCAAATTTCAGATATTTTCCGTAACTTTGCATACTTTGTTTGCGAAAGGCAATGAGTGTTGATTGACAATTATTTAAACAAGAAAAATGTTAGAAAACGAAAAAATTATTCAGGTTAACATTGAAGACCAAATGAAATCAGCCTATATAGATTATTCTATGTCGGTGATTGTATCTCGTGCACTTCCTGATGTGAGAGATGGATTGAAACCTGTACACCGTCGTATTTTATTCGCAATGAACGAAATGGGCATAGGTTCGAGTGGAGGACATAAAAAATCTGCAAGAATTGTAGGAGAAGTGTTGGGTAAGTACCACCCGCACGGCGACTCGTCGGTATATGATGCTATGGTGCGTATGGCGCAGGATTGGTCATTGAGATACCCGTTTGTGGACGGACAGGGAAACTTTGGTTCTATGGATCAAGATTCGCCTGCTGCGATGCGTTATACGGAGGCACGTATGAAGAAAATTACTGAAGCCATGTTGGAAGATATTGACAAAGAGACGGTGGATTTTCAGCTTAACTTCGACGATAGTTTGGATGAACCTACAGTTTTGCCGGCCAAAATTCCAAGCCTTTTGGTAAATGGAAGTTCGGGGATTGCTGTGGGTATGGCTACAAATATGGCTCCACACAATTTGACCGAAGTGCTTGACGGCGTTATTGCATATATTGATAATAAAGATGTTACCATAGATGAATTAATGCGATACATTAAGGCTCCGGATTTCCCGACAGGCGGTATTATTTATGGTTGCGACGGCGTAAAAGAAGCATATCAAACGGGTAGAGGACGTGTAGTTATGCGTGCCGAAGCTACGATTGAAGTGCATGAAAAAGGTCATCACGATCAAATTATTGTAACTTCGATACCTTACCAAGTCAACAAAGCGACTTTGCAGGAAAAAATTGCGGAATTGGTGGAAGAAAAAATCATTGAGGGGATTTCCGAAGTTCGTGATGAATCCACTAAAGACGTGCGTATTGTGATTGAATTGAAGCGCGATGCCGTTGCAAACGTGGTTTTAAACAAATTATATCAATATACGCAACTGCAAACCTCATTCAGCATCAATAGCATTGCATTGGTTAAGGGACGTCCGATGTTGCTGAATTTAAAAGATTTAATTAAATATTTTGTAGAACATCGCCACGAAATTGTCGTTCGCAGAACACAATATGAGCTTCGTAAAGCGGAAGAACGTGCACATATTTTGGAAGGCTTGCTGAAAGCGCTGGATATAATTGATGAAATTATTGCCTTAATTCGTGCTTCGGAAACCGTTCAAGAAGCAGTTCAAGGCTTGATTTCAAAATGGGCTTTCACTGAAATTCAAGCGAAAGCGATTGTAGAAATGCGCTTGCGCCAATTAGCCGGTTTAGAACGCAAAAGATTACAAGCCGAATATGACGAATTGATGCAGTTCATTGCGCGTTGCAAAGAAATTTTAGCTTGCGAAAACATTCGTATGCAAATCATTAAGGACGAAATGTTGGATATGAAGGCTAAATTTGGCGATGAGCGCCGCAGTCGTATCGAATATTCGGCATCCGAATTCCGTATTGAAGATATGATTGCTGACGAAGATGTCGTTGTTACAATTTCGCATTTAGGTTATATCAAACGTACGTTATTGAGTGAATACCAACGTCAAAATAGGGGCGGAAAAGGTGCAAAAGGCAGTGATGTTCGCGATAAGGATTTTGTTGAGCATCTATTTGTTGCTTCGATGCATAATTACATGTTGCTTTTCACCGAAAAAGGCAAGTGTTTTTGGATGCGTGTGTTTGATATTCCGGAAGGTACGCGCACTTCAAAAGGGCGTGCCATTCAGAACATGATTAACATTGAACCGGATGATAAAGTTCGTGCATATCTCAATGTAAAAGACCTAAAAAACGAAAATTATTTAAAGGAAAACTTTATCATCCTTTGCACGAAAGAAGGTATCATCAAAAAGACGTCTTTAGAAGCTTATTCGCGTCCTCGTCAAAATGGAATTATCGCTCTGAATATTCGCGAAGGCGATCAATTGCTCGAAGCCAAACTTACCAACGGCACCAACGAAGTGATGTTAGCTTTGCGTTCGGGCAAGGCAGTTCGTTTCAATGAAGCGAAAGTTCGGCCAATGGGTAGGGGAGCGTCCGGCGTGAAAGGTATCACGTTGCAGGGCGAAAAAGACGAAGTTATTGGTATGGTTTGCGTGGACAGTAAAGATTATGACATATTAGTTGTATCTGAGAAAGGCTTCGGCAAACGTTCGGATTTGGACGAATATCGCGCAACCAATCGTGGTGGAAAAGGCGTGAAAACGATTAGCATCACAGATAAAACGGGCTCATTGATTGCTATTAAAAATGTGAAAGATACTGATGATTTGATGATTATCAACAAATCCGGTATTATTTTACGTATGGCGGTTAAAGATTTGCGCGTAGTAGGTCGAAATACGCAAGGCGTGAAACTCATCAACCTGAAAGGATCGGATGCGATTGCGTCTGTAACGCAAGTTCCTGCTGAAGACGATGAACATTTGGACGAAAACGGCAATCCGATAGATGTTGAAACAGTTGAGACAACCGCCGAAATTCATACCAAACAAGAAAATAATGAAGCCTTCAACGAAGTTAATTAAACTTTCAGGTTTCAAAACAATCAAAAAAATATTTAAGTAACAATCTCTTAAAACACAATCGCATGAAAAAATTACACGTATTTTTAGCACTCGTATGTATGTCCGCAATGGTTTTTGCACAAAGTAGAAACCTGAGAAATGCCGACACAGAACTTAGAAGAGAAAGACTTGATAGGGCACTCACAGCTATCAAATTAGCTATGGAAGAGCCTGAAAATCAGTCGAATGCAATGGCTTGGCTGAGTCAAGCTAAAATTTACACAGCTATAGCAGTTACTGAAAAACCTGAGTACCGAAAATTAGAGCCAAATCCGATTCCTTTGGCATTTCAATCTTTCCAAAAAGTGTTTTCATTAAATGAAGATTTCAGCCTCTTGGCGAGACAGGAGATTTCTAATTTAGCTATTGCTGCATACAATTCAGGGGTAGCGCTTTATCAAGAACAAAGATTTTCCGAAGCCGTAGAGATGTTCAAAATAAGTATAAACACTAATGCATTCGATGGCGTTATAGATACTTTGGGAATGTTCAGTATAGCGCTTAGTGCTTATGCAGCCGGAGACAAAGCAATGGCAAAAGAATTTTACCTAAAAGTTATTGAACTCGAAGCTGATCAACCATCAGCATACATTAATTTAGCCCTCATCTACATAGACGAAAACGATTTTGCAAACGCTGGTAGATATGCAGATTTGGTTGTTGAACGATTTTCCGATGACTATATGGCAATGATTAACGCAGCGAATATTCACTTGCAAATTCATAATTATGAACGTGCATCGCAAATTTTAAGCAATATGGCTGAACAATATGCTGATGATCCGGTTGTGTTTTTTGCATTGGGCGCAGCTTATGCCCAAATCAAAATGCCTAAAGAGGCAGAGCAGGCTTATCTGAGAACGCTTGAATTGCAATCCGACTATTTTGAAGCTATTTTCAATTTGGGCGTACTTTATTATAACCAAGGCGTTGATATCAGACTTGAAGCGGATGCATTGCCAATGAGTGAGCAAAAAAAATATGAAGAGTTACTTGAAAAAGCAAATGATATGTTCAGAAAAGCAGCCCAGATGTTAGAAAAAGCGCTGGAAGTACAACCAAATGATATTGATGTAATGATGATCTTGAAAGGAATCTATACGAATTTAGGCATGATGGATAAAGTTAGTGCAATCAACACAGAAATTGAGAAACAAAATAGATAATCATATTCACTGGGGGTGAATAATGATTATTTATGGGCGGACTTTTTTTGGTTGTTCCGCCCTTTTTTACGATCCTTATATTTAACATAATATTAAATATGTTCAAATTAATAACGACACAGGATACACAGAAATTTAGATATAATTTGAGAAATCAAAAATTTATTTGTATCTTTGCACCCATAAAATCAAAAAAACAAAAACTTAATAAAAACAAAGAAACTATGGCATTTAACCTAAGAAACCGTAATTTCCTCAAATTGTTGGATTTTACACCGCAAGAAATCAAGTATTTACTCGATCTTTCCGCAGATTTGAAAAAAGCCAAATATGCCGGAACCGAGCAGCAACGCCTTAAAGGCAAAAACATCGTCCTGTTGTTTGAAAAAGACTCTACACGCACGCGTTGCGCGTTTGAAGTGGCTGCTTTGGACCAAGGCGCGCATGTGACCTATCTGGGTCCTGCGGGTTCGCAAATGGGCAAAAAAGAATCGATGAAAGACACAGCTCGCGTGCTCGGACGCATGTACGACGGCATTGAATATCGCGGTTACGGACAAGAAATTGTAGAAACGTTAGGGCAATATGCAGGTGTACCGGTGTGGAACGGCTTGACCAATGAGTTTCACCCAACGCAAATTTTGGCTGACTTTTTGACGATGAGAGAACATTGCGACAAACCGCTACATCAAGTGAAATTCGCTTATTTGGGCGATGCACGTAACAATATGGGTAATTCATTGATGGTGGGTGCTGCTAAAATGGGAATGGATTTTCGCGCTGTAGCACCAAAACAATGTTGGCCGGAAGAATGGTTGGTGAAAAAATGTAAAGAAATTGCTAAAGAAACCGGTGCAAAAATCACATTTACCGATAAAGTTGAAGTAGGCGTGAAAGGCGTAGATTTCCTCTATACCGACGTGTGGGTATCTATGGGCGAACCCGAAGCCGTTTGGGCAGAACGTATCAAATTATTGAAGCCTTACCAAGTTAACATGAAAGCTGTAAAAGCAACGGGCAATCCGCACGTGAAATTCATGCACTGTTTGCCGGCCTTCCACAATCTCGAAACTGAAGTTGGACGAGACATTTACAAAAAATTCAAAATTGACGCGATGGAAGTTACTGAGGACGTTTTCGAATCTCCAATGTCTATCGTTTTCGACGAAGCCGAAAATCGCCTGCACACGATCAAAGCAGTGATGGTTGCAACGTTGGGACAATAAAAAAGATTGATTAACCACAAAGGACACAAAGAATTTTTTGTGTCCTTTTTTTATACAAAAAATTTGTCTATTTCAAAAAAAAATCGTATCTTCGCAGGATATTTTTGATTACACTTTTATGATGATACATATAACTTTACCCGATGGCGCTGTAAAGTCCTTTGAAAAAGGCGTTTCGGCGATGGATGTTGCCAAAAGCATTAGTGAGGGCTTGGCGCGAAATGTGCTTGCTGCAAAATTTAACGACCAAATTATTGATGCCTTAAAACCTCTCGAAACTGATGGTCATTTGCGACTTCTAACATGGAACGATACCGAAGGTAAGCACGTATTTTGGCACTCGTCTGCGCATATTTTGGCTGCTGCTGTTGAAGCACTTTATCCGGGTGTGAAATTCGGTATTGGACCTGCTATTGAAAATGGATTTTATTACGATATTGATTTCAAGGAACACAGTGTAACCCCTGATGATTTCGCAAAAATAGAAACAAAATTTTTGGAATTGGCAGCGCAAAAAACCGTATTCAATCGAAAAGATACTCCAAAATGCGATGCACTGGATTTCTTTACAAAAAAAGGCGACGAATATAAATTAGAATTGATTGGAGAGTTGGAAGACGGCACGATATCACTTTACGAGAGTGGTGATTTTATTGATCTTTGTCGTGGTCCGCATATTCCGGATACATCGGTAATTAAGGCCGTAAAAATTCTAAATCTCGCAGGAGCATATTGGCGTGGCGATGAAAAACGCAAGCAATTGACGCGTTTGTACGCAATTTCATTCCCCAAACAAAAAGAACTTGCCGATTATTTGGTCATGCTCGAAGAAGCGAAAAAACGCGACCATCGCAAACTCGGCAAAGAGTTGGAATTATTCGTGTTTTCGCAATCTGTCGGACAAGGTTTGCCGATGTGGCTTCCAAAAGGAGCTGCGCTTCGCGAACGTTTGGAAAACTTCTTGAAACGTGCTCAAAAAAAAGCCGGTTACCAGCAAGTGCAAACACCACATATCGGCGATGTCAACCTTTACAAAATGTCCGGACACTACGAAAAATACGGTAAGGATTCGTTTCAAACGATCAATACCCCATTCGAAGGTGAAGAATTTTTGTTGAAACCGATGAACTGTCCGCATCACTGCGAAATCTATAAAACGAAACCACGTTCGTACAAAGATTTGCCGTTGCGTTATGCGGAATTCGGAACGGTTTATCGCTACGAACAAAGTGGCGAATTGCATGGATTAACGCGCGTTCGTGGGTTTACACAAGATGATGCACATATTTTCTGCACACCCGATCAACTCAAAGAAGAGTTCAAAGCCGTAATCGACATCATTCTATATATCTTCAAAACCCTTGATTTTAAAGACTACACAGCACAAATTTCGTTACGCGATCCGAATAACACAACCAAATACATCGGTTCCAACGAAAACTGGGAACGATCCGAAGGCGCTATCGTAGAAGCCGCAGCAGAAAAGGGTTTGCAAACCGTTACCGAAGTGGGCGAAGCTGCATTTTATGGTCCGAAATTGGATTTTATGGTGAAAGATGCAATCGGTCGCAAGTGGCAGTTGGGCACGGTTCAAGTGGACTACAACTTGCCCGAACGTTTCGATTTGGAATACATTGGCTCAGATAATCAAAAACATCGTCCGATCATCATTCACCGTGCCCCGTTTGGTTCGATGGAGCGGTTTGTAGCCGTTTTGATTGAACACACCGGCGGAAATTTTCCGTTGTGGCTCACGCCCGAGCAGTTCATTGTACTCCCGATTTCTGAAAAATACGTAGATTATGCAAACAAAGTTGCACGCGATTTGGAATTATCAGATTGTCGCGGTACGGTTGATGAACGCAATGAAAAAACCGGTAAAAAAATTCGCGATGCAGAGTTGAATAAAATTCCATACATGCTCGTGGTTGGCGAGAAAGAAGCTGCCGAAGGCACTGTTTCCGTTCGCAAGCGCGGCGAAGGCGATTTGGGTGCGATGAGTGTGGAAGCCTTTGCAAACTTAGTAAATGAGGAAGTAAGAAAAATGATAGAATAATGAAAAGACGACTAATAACTAAACTAAAATAGTATTAACTAAACAGTAAAAATTTGGCAACACCATTCAAACCAAGACCGGGTTTCAGACCCAACACCAACCGCTTTGGAAATCGCGGCCCAGTGAAAAAAGAGGCATTACATGCCATCAACGAACGCATTACTTCACCCATGGTTCGCTTAGTTGGCGACAACACCGTGAACGACATCGTGGAATTACGCGTCGCGCTTCAAGAAGCTCAAAAACAAGAGTTAGATTTAGTGGAAATCTCCCCTACTGCAAATCCTCCGGTTTGCAAAATCATGGATTATCAGAAATTTCTCTACGAGCAAAAGCGCAAACAGAAAGAGATTAAAGCGCATTCAGCCAAAGTTGTGGTTAAAGAAATTCGTTTGGGACCACAAACCGATGATCATGATTTCAATTTCAAATTGAATCACGCCATAAAGTTTTTGAAAGAAAACCATAAAGTCAAGGTGGATGTGTTTTTCAAAGGTCGCACGATCGTCTACAAAGAACAAGGAGAAGCCATTTTGTTGAAGTTTGCCGATGCATTGTTGGAGTACGGAAAACCTGAGTCCATGCCGAAACTTGAAGGAAAGCGGATGATTATGATGATTACGCCGAAAAAGTAGGGTACAGTGTTAAAATCATTAAAATTTTTGTGGCAAGATTTCGTCGCTTTTATGCGGTTAGACTTTAAACTCTTGCCCTATATTTATGCATTAACAATTATTGCGCTTTCTATTGTTATTGCTTATACCACAAAGTTTGGAGCGTCTGTTGTTGACGGCACTGCACCGTTTTCAAATAAATACGTGAACAAAATTCTTATGTATTCGGCACTCTATTTTTTAGTTGCTGTGCCGGTGCTTATTTTTCAAGGTAAATATAAATCTATCAATAAATCACACTTTTATTTAAAGGGTTTTGTGCTCACAGCAATGGTTGGTTTTAATAGCGCTTTTTCTTGGCGTGATTATTTGAATTTTCCAATGTCCACTTTCGAAGAACAACGTTATTTTTTTAAATTTTTATTTGAAATAAAAGGCCTTTTGATTCAACTGCCGGTGTTGCTGATCCTGCGTTTTTGGATCGATAAACAAGTGAAGGGACTATACGGAATTTGTCGTGGCAATAATCACATTAAAGCCTATATGTGGCTCTTTTTGTTAATGATGCCCATATTAATAACGATTTCGTTTACGCCCGATTTTCTCTCCTACTATCCTATGGGCAAACCTTGGCAGTTTGGAGCAGATACGGCATTATCAAGCAAAGGACTTTTTGGTTACTCGATTTGGGCTCATCTGCTTACCTTTGAAATAGCTTATATTTCCGCTTTTTTTATAGTAGAAGTCGTTTATCGCGGTGCCTTTGTTATAGGTATGGGCACAACCATTGGTCGTTCGGCAGTGCTGCCTATGGTTGCCGTTTATGTGGCTATACACTTCGGAAAACCTGTAATGGAAACCATTTCGTCAATTTTTGGAGGATTTGCTTTAGGTGTATTAGCTTATCAAACCAAGCATATCTGGGGTGGCGTGATTATACACATGGGCATCGCCCTTGCTATTGAAGTGATACGACTTCTGCAATACTATATTTTAGGAATTTGAGTACCGTCTATAAACTTCTATCGCCAATTGTTTGGCGGCTTCGTGCTCGTTAGGAATAGCGCCATCTAAAATAGCATCTTTCACAGCATCTTTGATGATTCCTACGGTTTTGGACGGTTGAAGGTTGAACATATCCATGATGTCTTCGCCTGTAATTGGAAGTTTGAAATTACGAATACGGTCTTTTTCCTCCAATTCTATAAGTTTTTTTTCTACAAGCGCGAAATTAGTTTTGTAGCGTACTACTTTTTCGCGATTTTTTGATGTGATGTCAGCTTTGCAAAGCAACATCAAGTCGTCAATATCGTCACCGGCTTCAAACAACAATCGTCGAACGGCAGAATCGGTTACAATGTCTTCCACAAGTGCAATTGGTCGAAGGTGTAATTCTACTAATTTTTGAACATACCGCATTTTTTCGTTCATTGGCAAATGTAGTCTGGCAAAGATTTTCGGCACCATTTTTGCACCGATAAATTCGTGAGCATGGAAAGTCCAGCCAATTTTTGGGTCGTATTTTTTGGTTTGCGGTTTGGCAATGTCGTGCAATAGTGCCGCCCAGCGCAACCAAAGATTGTCGCTGACTTGCGCGATATTGTCCAACACCTCCAGCGTATGCAAAAAATTATCTTTATGTCCGCTCTCCCCTACTTTTTCAACGCCTTTCAGATTGGTGATTTCAGGCAAAACGATGTTCAGCATACCGGAAGCGTCTAATAATTTAAATCCATACGAGGGTTTTGGTGAAAGAATGATTTTGTTTAACTCCTCCGCAATGCGTTCTTCCGAAAGGATTTCGATACGATGTAAATTGCGATGAATGGCTTCAAACGTTTCAGGCTCGATGTCGAAATACAATTGTGATGCAAAACGTATGGCGCGAAACATGCGCAAAGGATCGTCGGAAAACGTGATGTCAGGGTCTAACGGCGTTCGAATAATCATATCGCGCAAATCTTCGAGACCATAAAACGGATCAATCAATTCGCCGAATGTGGCTTTGTTGAGCGATATTGCCATGGCGTTTATGGTGAAATCTCGACGGTTTTGATCGTCTTCCAAAGTACCATCTTCCACATGCGGTTTGCGCGAATTTTCAGTATAAGATTCTTTTCGAGCGCCGACAAATTCTATTTCGTAGTCTTCGTAGTGCAACATGGCAGTTCCAAAATTTTTGAAGACTGAAACTTTGGTGTCATCACCAATCCTATTTCCAACGGTTTCTGCCAATTCCACACCCGAACCGATGGTCATAATATCAATATCCTTCGATGGGCGATTCAGTATTAAATCACGAACAAAACCGCCAATAACGTAAGTTTCGATGTGTTGCTCGTCGGCAATTTTCGAAACCAATTTAAAGATAGGATGGGTGAGTTTTTCGGATAAGTTCATGTTGAGAGTTTACCAATCTTAACCTTGTTTTTGCAGCACCAATTGCGCTGTTGTGCGATTACGCTGTTCCAACAATACGACCCTGTCCCCTACTACATTTTTGATATCTTTTTCGCTGTAATGACGAATGGTGATCAACTCCAATCGATCGTTATAACGCACTTTGAAATTGTTTGATAAAGCTGCAATCAAGTTCTCAAAACGCTGTTTATTTTCATCTGCGCAAACGGTAAAACTCACCGCAGAATTCTGAATGAGGTTAATTTTCATATTATTTTCTGCAAACACAAAAAAGATATACGACAGATTTTGTTCTGCAATAAACGAAAAGTCTTTCGGATAAATTGAAATCAATACCTGATTGGGTTTATAGATATAGCAAGGCATTTTCGGTTTTTCGGAAGCTGTATTTGTGATTATTGAGCCTTCGGAAGTTGGATCATTAAACGATTTTACAAAAAGCGGAATACGCCGATTTTGCAGAGGTTTTATGGATTTCGGGTGAATAATGGTTGCACCGTAATATGCCAATTCAATGGCTTCACTGTACGTGATTTTGTCGAGTTTTTGGGCATCTTTGAAATAGCGCGGATCGGCGTTAAGAAAGCCCGGGACATCTTTCCAAATGGTGAGGTTTTCAACATTCAAACAATACGCAAAAATCGCAGCAGAATAGTCCGAGCCTTCGCGTCCCAAAGTAACCATACGACCTTTATCATCGCCGCCGATAAAGCCTTGCGTAACTAAGCAATTGCACGTTGCAAAAACTTTTTTCGCGATTTCTCGAATGTGAATTTCCGACAATGTCCAATTCACTTTGCCTTCTCGAAACGTGCTATCTGTAGTGATACAGGTTTTCACATCAACCCATTGATTGGAAATTCCAACTTGTTGCAAATAATAACTCAAAATTTTCGACGACAACATTTCGCCCAAACCAACCATCTGATCATACTGATAATCGTAGTCTTCGTCGTTTAATTTGTAAGCATTCATGACCATAAAAAACACGCCTTCGAGTTCCGAATAAATTCGGTGTGATTTATCAGGAAAAAGTTCGTATGTAATTTGTAAATGATAGTCGCGAATGTAATTGTAAATCGGCATCGTATCCCGATTTTCACGGTTGGCAGCGAGCAAATCCTCAAAGGCGTTAGTCATCTTGCCCATCGCCGAAACAATCACAACCAAAGGCTTATTCAAATGTTGCGCAATAATTTGAGCCACATTTTGAACTCCTTTTGCCGAGTTAATACTGGCACCACCGAATTTGAAAACTTGCATTTTGTTTTATTTAATACTATTGAAAATGCTGCTACTCAAAACTAAATAAATTTATTTCGTTCACTTAATCGCATTTTTTTTGCAAAGATACAAAAAAACTGACAATTTTTCGCAAAAAAAAATGTATTTATATCTTTTTTTTTCGTATCTTTGCAAAAAATCAACAAATATTAACCAATTAAAGAATAAAACACTATGGACACAAAAACACTTTTGAAATTAGCCGTTATTGCAATGGCTTTGATCGTAACAACAGGGGCCTGCAAAAGCTCTAAAAAAGCTACTGAAACCACCTACACTGGTGCAAGAGGCATAGCCATCCAAACTGAAGAATGCATAAAAATGGCGCTTAACCCACCTGCCGGAGTTTTTCGCGGTTCCGGAAATGCGATTGCTGACAGAGAGCAATTCGCCGTTAATCAAGCGACAATGGAAGCACGTGCAAGTTTGGCTAGACAGCTTGAAGTGTTGATCGAGGGACTGATTCAAAGATTTGATCAGGAGCATGATGCTGGAAATGCCTCATCATCTGTAGGAAAAGGTACTGGAATCACTCGTGAATATGTTCAACAATTTGTAACCAACTCTCGCCCAATTTGTCAAAATACGTACGATAAAGATGGCAAATTCAACGTGTATGTGGCTGTTGAAATGTCGGAAGAACAAACTCGAAACATCTACAAAAAATTGCGCGAAGACCAAAAAATCTCTATTGATTTTCAAGAACATCAATTTTTGAAAGAGTTGGAAAGAGCTAAAGAGGAGTACAATAGCAGACAATAACAAACAAAATCATGAAACGATTATTGTTGTTATTATGGCTGGGACTGCCTTTTGCCATTTGTGCACAAGGCAGTCTACCTATGTGGACACACGATGCAGTTCGCCAGCGTGACTATCCTGCTCGCGAATGGTACACGGGGTTCGTGCGTGATCGCCTGAAAGCAGACGAAGATGTAGGCGCTGCACTCCGAAATTTGGAACGCGCTGCTCAAAACCAACTTGCGGAAAATATCATCGTTATGATTGAAAGCGATTCGCGTTTAAGAATGGGCAGTGAGCAGCATCAAAGCGGCGGACAAAGTTCCGAAGTTATCACGACCAATTACAGACAGGTTATTACAACGGCAACTTCAGCAACAACCGTGAAAACCGAAGTTCGCTCGTATCACGATCCCGAAACGGGAACGCTCTACGCTTTCGCAACTGTGAGACGCAGCGATTTGGCAGCATTTTATAAACGCCAAATCAATACGGATTTAAACAAAGTAGAAATCGCTATTGGAGCCTCCGAACAATTAGTTGCATCAGGAAAAAAAATGGATGCACACCGTAGAATTGAAGAAGCAAAACGAAATCTGAATGATATTAGTTATCTTCACAGTCTGCTCATAGCGGTGGATCCAACAGTGTGTGAAGATAATGATATGCAAACCCCCCGCTTCAACGAATTGAGCCTAACAGTAGAACAGCTGCTGATTACACTTCAACGAAGCACGTTTGTTTACATAGATTGCAGTTATGAATTCAGAGGACGTCCACATGATGCATTCAGTAGCGATCCGGGAATTTTGTGCGACATTATTAAGCGAGCATTGGAAGAAAACGGTTGCACTATAACCGATAACGAAGAAAATGCCGACTATAAGTTAACCCTCATTACATCTACTACACAACGTAGTGATGGTAGCGGAACATCGGGTATACTCTCGTATTATGCAAACGCAAGAGGAATGCTATACAATCGTTTGACAAACAGGCAAGCTGCCAACTTTTCCATTTCAGACAAAGTCTATTCGGCAACCGGTCGTACGCCGGAAGCGATTGCTACCAGAGCATTTAACAATCCGGAACTAAAAAATGCGATATTGGATAAAATTTTGCCGGAAATAAAAAATTAAAAAAAAATATGAAAAAACTATTAATTTTGTTATTCGCATTTCTTTGCACAACTTTGCTTTGTGCTCAAGATGGTAGAAGAACCGTTGCTGTAGTGCCTGCATCAGGAGTGGGTATTCCAGAGAGTGTCAAAGAAGGTGTTACTGAAGGGCTTTTAGAGGGTGTTGTTAATTCCGGTCTATTCAGAGCTGTGGCACGAGGTGCAGATTTTCAAAATGCACTTGGCGAAATGCAATTTCAGCAAAGCGGAAATGTTGCCGACGATCAATTGATTGAATTCGGTAGGGCACTTAGAGCCGACTTCGTGGCTTTTGCCGTGATTAGCAAATTCGATGAATCGCATTTTCGCATTACTTATAGAATGGTGGATGTTGCCACGGGCGAAATCCCTGTTATGAGCTCAGAAATGATAGAAGGAAGCGGGCTTCGGGGCTTGATGAGAGCTACCGATAATATTTCTCAAAAATTATTTGGCAGTGGTGGTACAACCGGTAGCGTTGGCGCTGCCCCCTCTATGGGTATGGGCAGTGGGCCTGCAAAATTACACATTTATCGCCCGCGTAGGCTGGGTGGTAACCTTCTCCCGCGTTTCGATGTTCTTCTCGACAATTCTGTAATTGCTCGACCAGCTAACAATTGGAAAACAACTGTAACAGTCAATACGTTTGGACCTAAAACACTATCATCAAAACTTGATGGGAAAGCAGAGTTGCGTATTGATATTGCGCCCGGTGGTGTTTATTACATACGTTGTGATATTAGCTCGCAAACAGTAAACACGGGAAAACGTAGAACCAGTACAGGAAGGGACGGAAGAACCACTAGCATGGAAGAAACCAAAACACTATATACGCCTGTTCTTCAATTAGTAGACGAAAGTATAGGAGCAGGAGAATTTAATACGATTAAATAAAAGTGAAAAAACTACAGATTCTATTTGCATTCATGCTTCCCATTGCGATGTTTTCTCAGACCTCGAACCAACAGGATTTTGAGGAAAGGCGCAGACAAATGCAACAAGAGTTCGAAAATTTCAAAGCCCAAAATACTCGAGATTTCGAAAATTTCCGCGCCGAAACAAATGCCAAGTTTGCAGAATTTATGGGCAGATCTTGGGAGAGATTCAATGCTTCACAAGGTATTCCCGTACCCAAATCTCCCGAACCTGAAAAACCACCCGTTGCAGACCCTGAAAAACGTCTCACATCTCAACCGTTACCATTAGAGAAAATAACGCCCCAACCTGCACCGACTCCTCGCGCACAACCTTTAATCCAACCACTACCCCCTACCCCGCACCAAACACCAAGCACCGAAACGTATGCTTTCCTATTCTACAACACAAACTGTTATGTAAACTTAGATAATTCTCTACGTTTTTCGCTACCCAATGCCACCGAAAAAATGGTGGCACAAACTTGGAAAACATTATCGAACGAACGATATGATGCTTTACTAAGTAGTTGTCTCACCCTACGTGAACAACTAAATTTGAGCGACTGGGGCTATTTCCAAATGCTAAAAACCTTCTCGGAAAGTTTCTTCGGAGAAGAAAGCGATGAAGCGGTTTTATTGCAAATGTATATTCTCACGCAATCGGGCTACAAAGTGCGAATTGCACGAACAGATGGTCGCTTGGCTTTACTGATTCCTTTCAAAGAACCCATTTATGCCTATTCATTTCTGAACATTGACGGCATGAAATACTACATCGTCAATAAAGTTTTACAAAGGCAATCGTTTCACGTGTTTAATCATGAATTTCCAAAAGAACAATATTTCTCTTGGCAAACCGGATTACCTAACTTTTCTGTAAACCTAAATCCTCCAAAGCCCTTCGTATCAAAGAATTCCGAAATCAACGGTGTTGTACAAACCAACCAAAATTTGATTGACTTTTTCAACGATCATCCGCAGTCTGATAGCGAATTTTATGTGCATATGGGGTTGAGCGAAACGGTAAAACAAACACTCTATCCGACTTTACGAAATGCCATTGCAGGTCAATCAAAATTTCGAGCCGCTGAAATACTACTCGATTTTTGCCAAACAGCCTTTGATTATCAAACCTGTGCCGAACAATTCGGGCACGAACGTCCGTTTTTCTTGGATGAAAATTTCTTTTTTCCCTATAATAATTGCAAACATCGCGCCACGTTGTACGCTTTTTTGGTTAAGGATTTACTGAATTTAGATGTGGTATTGCTCCATTATCCGGCACGTTTATCGCCTAACGGTATTGGCCATTTGGCAACAGCGGTGCATTTTCCTGAGTTTGTAAACGGCGACTATTTCACTATAGAAGGAAAAAATTTCGTTGTCTGCGACCCAACCTACATCGGAGCAAGCATCGGTATGACGATGGATAAGTACAAGCAAATAAGAGCAGAAATTATCAGATTGTAATTTGCGAAGATGTTGTGCTTCTATGCAGCTGCCTAAAAGCTGGCTTCGCCGATCTCCACTTCAAAGTTCATTTTTACAGATAACAATTTAAAAGGTTCAAGATTAGAATAAAATGCGTATCTTTGCATTATCTAATTGAGAATTAATGAAAAACAAGTACATAAAACACGCTAAGATTTCAGAGGCAAAATTTAAGGTCATTTTGAAGTTGTT
>Ga0123352_10000228_pt1 | contig 67599 bp, 68 predicted proteins | sample TergutLab28metaG_FD_89700 | JGI IMG/M metagenome (GOLD analysis project Ga0123352, IMG submission 89700) | Labiotermes labralis P1 segment gut microbial communities from Petit-Saut dam, French Guiana - Lab288 P1 | ecosystem: Host-associated > Arthropoda: Insects > Digestive system > Gut ... | reverse complement strand
TACTCCGGCCAATTTCTCTTATATTGTTTACTGCATTCCATCCCTGCCATCGTCTGGCTCCTGCTTCGTTACAAGCGGCCGGACGATGGTTCTCCAGCTAATTACGATTTATCAAACACAGTTGTTAGAATAAATGCGTCCAGTACGTCATTAACGCCCGATATAACTCCTCTTCGGCCATTGCAGCGTTTAATAGTGCTTTGCACACATGTACTACAACTGGCACAAACAGCCTTCAGAAATCTGTTACGGATTTGATCATGACTGTTACGTCAATCGACCATTTCCAGGTTCAATTCTCTGCCTGCGGAGTCGTATGCTTTCCAGCTTGACCTGTCGTACGGCTGACATGTGATTATGTGTACGCCTCCCCATGAACTGAAGAATATGAGATCATCATCGGAAGGTTCGTTCGAATATCCCGGATGCGAGTGTACCGTTCCCGATATGTCCAGGTTGATCGGCGACATCCACATGTTTATGAATGCATGACTGTCCCCGTATATCGTTCCCGGTATCAGTACCATCTCATCCACTACGCCGTCGTTTTGTCTTAACAGGCATATAAATTCCTGGGGATAGCACGCTCTCGCGGATTCGTTGACCCCGTCTATCAGGTCCCATGACAGGGCACGGATCTTTTTCATAGTCCTCCGTCCAGTTTTTCATGTATCCTTGAATAGAAGTCATCATCGAACCTTATGAACCTCCCGTAATCCGAGGACATTGAGAACTCCAGTTTCGATAATCCGGGTATATCGTACTCCTCTTGGCCGTCCACCACCAGAAGGCATCCTTTGTCCATTACCAGTTCCACCGTTATCTTTGACGACGTCGGTATGACAAGCGGCCGTGCTGCGAACTTGAACGCTGCCATCGGTACGACCACCAGCGCATTCACGCGCGGATCGATTATAGGTGAGCCAACGCTCATCGCATAGCACGTTGACCCGGTCGGTGTGGAGATTATGACGCCGTCCGCTCTGAGGTCGGTTGCAAGATGATTGTCCACATATACTCTGAATTGTCTTAATTTTGCGATCGAATCCGTGTGTATGACCGCTTCGTTGACCGCGTCCGTCATCTTCTTGCCGTTGAACACCGTTTGAAGTTTCAGTCTTTTATCTATTCTGTAATTGCCTTTCCTGAGCCTTTCAATGCCTTCTTCGATCTTGTCCACCGATATCTCTGCCAGAAACCCTATGCCTCCGGCGTTCACGCCGAATATCGATGCATTGTTCTTCTGCATCGCCCTCAGTATCGTTCCGTCTCCGCCGACGGTTATCATTATGTCAACGTCCATCTGTTCTATCGGACACCCGTCCGTGCCGAGATGGTCCGCTATCTCCTTTTCGAATACGGCGCTCTCTCCCTGCAGAGCGTTCATCACCCTTTTCGCAACATCGGCGGCGGCCGGCAGGCTCATGTTCGCATATATCCCGTACTTGTGCCTCTTCTCCTTTTTATCGCCTCTGGATCCGAACATCACTATATCATAGACATCTTTATTCCCGACCGCAAGGAAATTCGACCTCAGTTCGAGGTCGAACGGCATATCGAACTCCGTTCCGTCGAGATTGTATATCTCTCCTCCCGCTTCTTTCAGGATCAGATAGCTTGCCGCTATGTCTATGACCCTGATCGACCTTCTGTTATTCTCCGAATCCATCAGGAAACCGTCTGCCATGCCCGACGCCACCAATGCCATCTCGATCGATGCGCATCCGTATGCGCGAGAGGTTTTCACACGTTTCGCCAGTGCGAACGAGTCCGGATGGGCGCCGTTCCCCAGGTATATCATCATAAGCAGCCTGTCCGGATCGGAGCGTTTCTTTGTTTGTATCCTCTTGCCGTTCAGATACGCTCCTTTTCCCTTTTCGGCGGTGTATCTGTCTCCGGTCACAAGATTTTCGATGAATGCGGTGTGTACGTCTTTCAGCGATCTTTTTCCTATGGCCATCGAAACCGTATATAACGGAACGCCGATGACGGAGTTCGTTGTCCCGTCTATCGGATCGAGGACAAGTGTCTCATCAGCGCCGTTGTCCACGAACCCTATCTCTTCGCTCAGTACGTTCAGTGATACGTCGTTATCCTGAAGATATTTGAGGACCGCGTTCTCCGCCGTCTTGTCTATGTAAGTGGTCGGAGTGCCGTCCACGCCTATGCACAGCTCTTTTCCTCTGTCCGGACCGGGGATCAGCTTTATCGCTGCGCGTATTCGTTCGGCTATCTCGCTGAGGATGTTGATCATCGTGTGATTATATTCGGCTGCATATTTATCGATTCGCCGATGTTTTTATTTGTGTACACAATAACATCGGCCGATGACCGATGATGAGCGCGTGATATTCTCCGGAGGAAGGCCCATGACATTGTCCGCCGATCCGGGGAAACGTGTGTACGGAGAACGTTTGGTGAACGTTTCCGGAAAGGAATACAGGGAATGGTCTCCGAACAGGAGTAAGCTTTCCGCTTACCTTTGCCTCGGAGGCGTGCAGTTTCCTTTCTCGCGCGATACGTGCGTCCTTTATCTCGGGGCGGCGAGCGGTACCACTGCCAGCCACATATCGGATGTCGCGATCGACGGAACCGTATATTGTGTTGAGTTATCGCACAGAACGTTCAGGGATCTCGTGCGCGTCTGCGAAACGCGGAGCAACATGGTTCCTTTGCTCGGTGACGCTTCGGCTCCGGAAGATTACCGTTTTGCCGTTGAAAATGTTGACGTTGTTTATCAGGACGTTGCACAGAAAGGGCAGACGGACATACTTATCAATAACATGGAATGTTTTTCCGCAAGATACGGAATGATATCCGTGAAGGCCAGGTCGGAGGATGTTACCGCTAATCCGGAGAAGATATTCAAAAAAGCGTGCGAACGTTTTGCGGACAGGGGATTGAAGATCATTGATTTTCTCTCCCTTGAGAGATACGAGAAAGCGCATGCCATGATCGTTGTTGAGATGATGCCATGAGAACCGTGTATACAATAGCGTTCTCCGGGAATGATATGCTTATGGTCTACAACCCGAAAAGAAAAGGGTGGGAGATGCCCGGCGGAAGGATAGAGAATAACGAAAGTGTGATCGAGGCGGCCGTTCGCGAATATGCCGAAGAATCGGGATATACGGTGAACATAATATCAGCTGAAGAGATGAACGGATGTCACGTATGCGCCGCCGTCCTCGGTAAAAAGGTGGATCACGGTGAACTGGAATCGAAACTGTTCTCCGAACTTCCGGATGAACTGGCGTTCGAACGCTCTGAATATGATCACACGGTCGAATGGGCGCGCGCTGTGATCGTGAACACACGTTAATGAATTCCCGGGAAGCGTTTGTTTTTCTTATTGAACCCTATGGATTTGCGCGCGCCTGCGCGAACCAATCAAGCTTTTATACTTGTATCATCTAACCGCAGAAAGCCTCGCCGCCAATAGATGATTCGGAGGATCAATAATGGCAAGAATGCATGCAAGAAGAAAAGGAAGATCGTGTTCAAAACACCCGATGATCTCGGAGAGCCCGGCATGGGTCACTCTCAACACCGCCGAAGTAGAGGACCTCATCGTCAAAATGGCGAGAGACGGTTACACGTCCGCCAGGATAGGCCTCATGCTCAGGGATCAGTACGGAGTGCCGAACGTAAAACTGCTGACCGGGAAATGCGTCACGGAGATCATGAAAGAGAAGGGCGTAGCGTCTGAACTTCCGGAGGATCTTTCAAGTCTTATGAGACGCGCGATCTCGCTGAACATACACTTGAGGACAAACAAAGGAGACCACTCCAACAGGAGAGGCCTCCAGTTGATCGAGTCCAAGATCAGAAGACTGGAACATTATTACAAGGACAACGGTGTCCTTCCGGCAGATTGGAAATATTCACTCAAGACTGCGGAGCTTATGCTCAAGTAAGGAAGGTGTTCCATGGACGATGACGTCCCGCCGAAACTTTTTTCACGTTTATCTTCTGCCGCCGATGTTGTGAGGGCGCATGATAACGTACACATTTATTCTCATCATGATGCCGACGGCATATCTGCGGCAGTGATACTTGCAAAGACCATGATGCGCGCCGGAAAAGGATTCAAGCTTACGCTGTTCAACTCGCTGAACAACGATACGGTCGACGAAGTCAGGAATTGCAGCGCAAAATGCATCATTATAGCGGATATGGGCGCCTCATATCTCATGGAATTGGATGAGATCGACGCGGACGTCATCGTTCTGGACCATCACAAAGGTGAAGCCGGGATCGCCAGACTGCATTACATCAATCCGCATTCTTTCGGCATAGACGGCATGAGCGGAGGATGCGGCGCATCAATGGCCATGCTGTTCTCGGCGGCGATGAGCGATGAGAACTGGGATCTTGTGCAGATGGCCTTTGCCGGCGTTGTTGGTGATAAACAGCACATAAAGGGCCTTTCCGGAGTCAATGTATATCTGTTCGAAGAAGGCAATAAACGAGGATACGTAACAAAAGCGGACGGCTCCCTTATACCTTCCGGGCAGCTGATGAGTTCTCTTTTCCTCACAACGGAACCATACATCAGAGGAGTCAGCGGAGATGTGGACGGCGTCTCGGCATTGCTTGATGATGCCAATATAGACGCGTCGAAATCATTCTCGGACCTCACTGACGCCGAGAAACGGAAATTATCATCGCTGATCACCGCCAGACTTCTCGGCCAGGGTGTCACGGCGGAGACTATGGATGAACTTGTTTCCAATCGATATATACTGAGAAATTGGAACATTGACGCGGAAGAGTTCGCTTATCTCTTCAATTCATGCGGGCGTTCCGGCGCCGGAGGAATAGGAATCGGATCCGGACTGGGCGACAAGAAGTGTATGTCCGAAGCAATGATCATAAATGAAGCGTCCAGGAAGCAGGTGCTTTCAGCCGTGAAAGACCTTGATTCAAAGCTTGAACAAATGGAGAACATACAATTCTTCGAGAACTCCGAATCGGGATTCACCGGGATCCTTTGCGAAATCGCGATGCGCTTCATCGGCGACAAGAACAAACCGATCATAGGATACAACGTCACGGAAGGAAAGACGAAAGTCTCGTCAAGATGTACGCATCATATACTGGACAGAGGGGTCGATCTCTCCGTTGCGATGAAAACATCGGCTGAAAAGGTCGGCGGCGGAGGCGGAGGTCACAGGATAGCAAGCGGCGCCTGGTTCCCTCCCGGCAACGAGAAAGAATTCCTTAAAACACTTGATGACATCATCGGAACGCAGATCAGCGCCAGGTGACATCCACTTCATCCGTTCTGAATTTTTGGTCGACCTTCGTGTCGTCCATTGACATCCTTATACCGGAATCGTACATGACGTGGCCTAACCACGCTATCATTGCGCCGTTGTCTATGCAAAGTCTCGGCTGAGGAGCGAACATCTTTGCTCCGCGGTCCTCCGCCATGCTCTCTATCATGTTCCGGAGCCGCATGTTCTGCGCAACGCCTCCTCCCATAAGCACTTCGTCCTTGCCTATGTGGGCCATCGCCCTTTCCGTGACTTCGGCAAGCATTGCGAAACACGTCTCTTGCACGGAATGCGCTATGTCTTCCAGCCTGTGCCCTTTCTTACTGAGTGAGACGGCGGCCGTCATGATCCCGGAGAACGCCATGTCCATACCTTTGACCGAATAAGGAAGATCGAGAAGTTTGTCTCCTTCTCTTGCCAGTTTCTCTATTGCGGGTCCGGCGTAATATCCGATGCCCAGTTCTCTGCCGAGTTTGTCGAACATGTTCCCTATGCCGATGTCCAGCGTCTCCCCGAATATCCTGTATTTGCCGTTGGCGAACGCTATGATCTGCGTGTTCCCGCCGGAAGCGTACAGAAGTACGGGATCGTTGCATCCGGTCGTCGCATTGCCGATCTCAACGTGCGCAACGCAGTGGTTCACGCCCACGATCGGAATACTCAGTTTTACGGACAAAGCGCGTGCGGCAGTGGCCGCAACCCTGAGGCACGGGCCCATTCCCGGACCTTTTGAAAAAGCTACCAGACCTATGTCCTTCAATGAGATACCGGCGTCCGATACCGCTTTTTGTATGGTTTCCGCGACAATGTCGGCGTGGTGGTTGGCCGCCTCTCTGGGATGCAGTCCTCCTTCCGGCGGCTTATACATGTTTATGACATTTGACAGAACGTTGCATTCGCCGTCCGTTATACCGATGCCGAGCGTGTGTGCCGTGCCTTCTATACCGAGTGTTATCATATTATTGTCTCGCAATCAATTTCAACTTTTCCAATATGGGGATCGCACCGCATATCACTTCTTCATCAACAACAAGCACCGGGAATGTCTCTTCAACGATCTCATAATAAGCCGCTTCCGCGAGGCCGTCCACGGTGTCCGCATTGATTATCTCAATCTCCAGACCTTTCGGCATCCTCTCTTTCACGTGTTCACATTTTTCGCAATCGTTCTTTGTGAACAATTTTACTTCCGGCATGAATCTGCAAATCCTTTACTCATTTAATACGTTTCGTATCAACAAATCACGCGTTATGAAAATAATGGATATTTCTGTTTGCCGTTGCTTCCGTAATATGCGCCGTAAAGATGGATTGAAGAAAGATATAATAACATGAAACCTATCATCAGCCCGCTGGGCTCGTGGTCTAGGGGTTATGACGTTTCCTTGACATGGAAGAGATCGCCGGTTCAAATCCGGCCGAGCCCACCATTGCCGCTTCCGTTTATCATTCTTTATTCGTTGTTAGCGTATGCGCTGGCAGACCTGCATGCGATCCGCCGCCATTTTAAAAACGTAGAAATAGTAAGAAAATGTTGGACGGATGCTGCGACTGTAGTCTAGCGGTCAGGACAGTGGCTTCCCAAGCCTCTAACCCGGGTTCGAATCCCGGCAGTCGCACTGCCAGCATCTGTTTCGTTGGTTCCGTGGGTTTCGTACCTGATGCCGGCTGAAAGAACATATATCATTGAATTGTGCACTCATTCTTATAAGATTCAACGTTCCCGAAAACGCATCGTAACGGCTGACGGAACACAGCATAAGTTAACTTACTCGGCCTTTGTAATGTTTATATCATTGTTTCGCCTACTGTGCCCGAGATAATATGCTGGAGATAGACAGTTCGAAAGGAGAGGGAGGAGGGCAGGTTGTACGCTCGTCCGTTGCGCTTTCCGCTATAACTGGCATAGAGGCGAAATTGACACGTATACGCGAGAACAGACCTACGAACGGTCTTTCCAAACAGCACTGTATCGCCGTGAAAGCGGTTGCGGATATGACCGGATCAGAGGTCACGGGCAACTACACCGGATCCCGCGAACTTCTGTTCAAACCCGGAAATTCCAGAACGTCCGATATCAAACTGGATATAGGGACTGCGGGAAGCATAAGCCTTGTACTTCAGGCGGTCATGCTCGCCGGCCGTAATCACGACACTATGCTCAGGGTCGATGTACGCGGCGGCACGAATGTCATGTGGGCTCCTCCCATAGATTCGTATCAGCAGATCCTTTTCCCGCTGATGGAACGTATGGGCATCAATGCGAGACTGGAGATCATCGACCGCGGATTCTATCCCGAAGGAGGAGGAAGGGTCATCGCCGAGCTTGAACCGATAAACAGGATATCGCCGCTTGTCATAGATACGCTCGGCACTCTGAAGCGCGTGGAAGGCGTTTGTTACATACAGCACCTGAAGGACAGGATAAAAGATGAGATGATCGCATCATGCATCGATGCGCTCGGCGCGGAATGTTCCGTCAACATTGACGTTCAGAGGATGAACGGTAACTCCAAAGGCGCCGGCATGTCGCTCGTGGCCGTCTATGAGAACGGCCGTCTGGGAAGCAGTGTGCTTACTACAAAGGGTCATCCCGCAAAACAGGCGGGAGAGGACATTGCCAAAGATCTTCTGAAAGAGATCGGTTCCGGCGCAACGATGGATATTCATACAGCTGATCAGCTCCTTCCGTACATGGCGATGGCGGACGGCCCCAGCGAGTTCACCGTTTCCAGGATAAGCAGACACCTGCTGAGTCAGATGGACACCTTGGAAACATTCCTCGATGTCAGGTTCGGCGTTGAACGCAAAGGAAACGTTTACAATCTGACGGTCACTCCGGGAGAGAAAAAATGAGGCCTTTCATACACGTGAACTGTGCAATGTCCGCCGACGGGAAGATCGCGGGATGCGACAGATCGCAGGTCAAAATATCAAGCGATGAGGATATGTTGCGATCGAAAGGTCTGAGAAAGAAATATGACGCGATATTGGTAGGGGTCGGTACCGTGATAGCCGATGATCCCCACCTGACGATCAAAGGCGCATCCTTCTCCGAGAATCCTCTGAGGATCGTCATAGATCCTAACGGCAGAACGCCTAAAGGCTCGCAGATCACGGATGGACGTGCACCAACGGTCATACTGACGGACAATCTGTGTACAGCGGAATGGGATAATGCTGACACGATAAGATGCGGTTCGCCGTTCAGCCTTACCGAAGCACTGGAGAAACTTTACAGACTCGGAATTGAGAATGTGCTCGTGGAAGGAGGAGGAAAGACGATAGCGTCATTCTTCAAGGACGGGTGCGTTGACAGATTTACGGTCTTCGTTGGAAACATCATCATCGGAGGAAAGGATGCGCCGACACCCGTTGACGGCGACGGATGGATCCGTGATAACGGCATCGTAATGAATATGAAAAGCGCAGAGGTCCTTGGAAACGGTGTTCTGATAACGTACGATATCAGATGATCTGTTCCAATACGAATTTAGAATAGTTGTTGCCGGCGCCGAAGCATTCGTCCGCCGTTATCGTGTAATCTTTCTTGGTCAATTCCACGAGTACCGTCAGGAACAATTCCTGACTGAATTTAGATATTGATTCCGCCGCACACAGCGTCACTTCGTAATTGTCACGAACGATTATCGTAAGCGGCATGAATGTGTACACGCACACCTCTCCCATATCATGCTTCTCGTAAAATTCCTGCAGTTCGCCTATTATGTCCTCCACCTTCGTTGAGGTGATCTTCTTTGACAGCGAATGACCGACCCTTCTGCCCAGCAGCCGCATGAACGGACTTATGCATAATCCCGACGCTTCCGTGGCGACTATCATCGCTCTCAGCAGAACTTTGAAGAAATTACAACCGGGTTCCGTTATCGTGTCGATCGTTTTTACGTAGGCTTCCATCCCTTCCTCGCTTGTTCCGCGCGTGTGCGCCAGGAGTTTTGCTGACAGCGAGAATATCTTTTTTCTGCTGTCCGCAGTGCAACTTTTTGATTCAACAAGACCTTCGTTTGTCATTTTATCAAGATGTACGGAGAGTGTGGACTGTGCCTTACCCGTTAAACCCGATATTTCCGTCAGCGAAAGACAGGATGATGCCAGACACGTCAATATCTTCCTGCGTACAGGATTCGTCACCCGGATGAGTCCGCCGGAATTGGAATATAGATCAAACCCATCATCTGTCATTCGACGTAGTTATGCATCGTAGTATATAAAATAATGTTGCCCTCTCTAAAACGCGTAATCCGTTCATTATAACGTCATTGTACGTTTCGGCGCCGTATGCGCACGACACCGTTAATAACGATGCCCGCCTATACAATTCATATGAAGGTCGGTCTCGGTGCGAACGGCAGGGATATGAGGGCCGTATGGTTTGAAAACGGCGAAGTCAGAATGATAGATCAGCGTAATCTCCCGCATGATCCCATGATCGTCAATCTCAAGGATCACGGAGAGGTTGCCCTTTCCATATACAGCATGACTACCAGAGGTGCTCCTTCCATCGGCGCGGCGGCTGCGTACGGTATGTGTTTGGCAGCGCTTAACGGGCATGATCTGGATGACGCCGCGAGAACACTGACGGCTGCGAGGCCCACCGCCTACGACCTGTTCTATGCGGTCGATTACATGTGCGCGGAATTGAAAAGAGGAACGGAACCGATAGCGGCTGCTGATTCCTACGCGCAGATGATAGTGGACAAATGCATAAAGATAGGCGAGTACGGATCGGCGCTGATAAAAAACGGCGATAATATAATGACGCACTGCAACGCCGGTGCGCTTGCGACCGTTGACCACGGAACGGCAATTGCTCCGATCAGAAAGGCTTGGGCCGACGGAAAAAAGATGTTTGTCTACGTATCCGAAACAAGGCCGAGATTACAGGGTATGCAGCTGACTGCATGGGAGCTTTTACAGGAAGGTATACCTCACGCGATCATTGCGGACGGTGCTTCCGGGCATTTCATGAGGAAAGATGTGAACATCATTATCACCGGTGCGGACCGCATAGCTGCGAACGGAGACTTTGCCAACAAAATAGGAACATACGAGAAAGCGGTGGTCGCAAAGGAGCTGAACATTCCTTTCTACGTTGCCGCGCCCATGTCCACGTTCGATTTCGGAACCGAGCACGGAGGTAATATACCAATAGAGGAAAGGCCGGAAGAGGAGATCACAATGATCGGCGGCAGGAGGATAGCTCCTATCGGATCCAAAGCGCTGAACCCGTCCTTCGATGTTACTCCTGCGAAATACGTGACCGGTTTTATAACGGAGAACGGTATCCTTGGACCGGCGGAAATACATAAGATGAGGTGACAATTTGAATGAAACGGATGCAAGAAAGGCGATCTGCGACGCATGTTCCAAACTTTACGGCAAAGGTCTTCTCGTATCCGCCGGCGGTAATGTAAGCATCAGAACGGACGACTGCGTGCTTATAACTCCTTCCGGAAGGAACAAAGGTTCGCTTTCCCCGGAGAACATCGTAAAGATATCAATGGACGGAAAGGTCATCGGAAACGGGAAACCGTCCATAGAACACCGATTCCACCTTGCCATATACAAACGCAGGAATGATACGAATGCCATAGTGCACTGTCATCCCGTCTATTGCACCGCAATAGCGGTTAAAGGCGATAAGATACGTTCCGATCTGACGCCGGAAGGAGTTCTGCTTCTGGGAAATGTTCCTCTTGTACCGTACCATACGCCGGGTTCGGATGATCTGGTCGAAGAGGTCGCAAAAATATACAGATCATCGGCCGCACTGATGGAGAACCATGGCGCCATTACGCAGGGAAAGACCATCGAAGAAGCCTGCGACCGTATGGAAGAACTGGAATTTCAGGCGCACCTTCAGCTGATCGTCGGTAACAACGTCAGCGGGCTTCCGAGGGATGAAGTGTACAGACTGGAGAAGATGCGATGATCCTGGTAACGAAATGGTTCGGTGTTTTTCTTTGCAATGAAACGCAGATCATAGACAAACGCCTGATGCCCGCTGATCCCGCACAGATAGCTGAGAAACTTGCCTTGATGCAGCGCGGATATCTTCTTCCCGAAGAAAAGGAATTGGCGAAGGACAGGAAAAAACTGCGCGTATCGGAACGCAGGCAGTCGGAACTCGGTAAGCCTGCGCTCTTCGACTCCTCTTTCATAAAAGCGGAACAGTACGGATTCACCGCATCGATGATGCGTGATGCGATGCTCGCCCTCGGAAAACTCAGAACATCGGAACCGATAACTCGGGACAGGAGTCTGGTGCAGGCGATCCGTCATTTGGATGATCTGATATCGTCATGCAACCTGATGAACGAAAGGCTGCATGAATGGTACGGACTGCATTTCCCCGAGCTCGGAGATCACGCCAAGGACAGGAGATACTGCGAACTCATCGCAAAGCACGGAAACCGTTCCGGGATCATTGAAGAACTGAATATATGCGTTGAATCAATAGGTTCCGATATGGATGATGCTGATATGACGACCGTAAAGAATCTTGCCGATACGCTCTGCAGGATATACGATGACCGTGAAAGGACGGAAACATACATATCAAAGCTCGCGGAAGAAGTTGCGCCGAACACGTGCACACTGATCGGCAGTTCCCTGACAGCACGTCTGATCTCATCTGCCGGCGGGTTGCACAGGATTTCTTCGCTTCCTTCTTCCACACTCCAGCTGCTTGGCGCGGAAAAGGCTATGTTCAGGCACCTTAAGTCCGGAAAAAAGCCGCCCAAGCATGGTATCATCTTTCAGCATCCGGAGATACACAGGGCGCCGTACTGGCAGCGCGGGAAACTGTCCAGGGCGCTGGCAGGAAAGGCGCTGATCGCTGCCAAGGTGGATCATTACAAAGGAGAGTTCATAGGCGATGTTCTGCTCGATGAATTCTGCAAAAGGGCGGAAGAGATCAGGAAAGGGTATCCGGAACCGCCGAAACGCAAAGAACCGGTGAAACGCAAGGGCAAGAGCAGGAAAAGATTCATATGAACAAATATTTAAACATAATACAGATTGAGGAGTGATCACAATGTGGGAGCAGAAAGAAGTAAGGGAACTGAGGGTCGGCAGGTACCTCAACATAGACGAGGAACCGTGTAAGATCATATCGATGTCGACATCGAAACCCGGCAAGCACGGATCCGCAAAAGCGAGTATCGAGGCGACAAGCATATTCACCGGTGCGAAAAAGACGATAACGGCGCCTGTGAGTGCAAAGGTTCAGGTCCCGATGATCGACAAAAGAAAAGGACAGATACTGTCGATGCGCGACAATGAGGTTCAGCTTATGGACCTGGAAACGTTCGAGACATTCAGTATGGCCATAAACGAGGATCATGACAGCAACCTCGTGGAAGGCGGCGAAGTGATGTATCTCGTTGCGATGGGCAGACAGAGATTGATGTAAAATGCCCGCGGGGATCTCGTTCGCCGATGCGGAATCTTCTTTTTCCGATGCGGACGCGGTAATATTCGGGATCCCTTACGATCGTACCACGTCATTCAGAGCAGGATCGAGAGAAGCGCCGGGTGCCGTCAGACGGGCATCCTATAATTTTGAGGTGAAACATTTTGAGCATCTTCCGCTGCCGGATGTGCGTATCCATGATTTCGGAGATCTTGACGATCATATATTTCCGGAGGATATGCATGAAGAGATCCGGTTCTCCCTGAGTCCGGCGATACATGATAAAAAATTTACCGTGGCGATAGGCGGCGAACATTCGGTTACTCCGCCGATAGTCGGCTGTTTTGACGGCGTTTCCGTGATATCCGTGGATGCGCATCTGGATTCAAGGGATGAGTTCATGGGAAGTCCGCACAGTCACGCGTGCGCCATGAGACGGTGCGCGGATATCGTCGGCACAGACAACGTATTCGTTCTGGGAGTCAGGTCGATAAGTGAGGAGGAGCTCGACCGTGACGATATTATTCCACATATCACATCGTATGAGATAATGGAAAGCGGGATCGATGCTGCAATAAGAAAGGCGCTTGATTCCGTCAGAAATGAAAGGATCTATTTGACAATAGACATTGATGGCGTGGATCCCGCATTTGCTCCCGGCACCGGAACGCAGGAACCGTTCGGCCTTCTGCCTATGGACGTAAAAAAAATAATCAACGCTGTCGGAGACCGTCTTGCGGGTATGGACGTTGTCGAGATATCGCCGCCGTATGATCACGGAGGCATAACATCGGTGCTTGGTGCCAGATACATAAAGGAAGGCGTTTCGATATTCGCCAAACATAATCTTATTTAAGAAGACGTTCGGCGATCTTCTTCGCATTCGATTCCGTCTCATCCGCCCTTTGACGTGCAACGCTCTCGTCCTTTGATTCCGAGTATATCCTGAATTTCGGTTCGGTGCCCGAAGGCCTTACCAGAACCCATCCGTCACTGAACAGAAGTTTCAGACCGTCCGTTGTATCGGCCTTGGCGCCTTTGTTCGAATCCTTCAACGATCTGAGAAGATCGTCTTTGATGTTGTTCGGGCAATCGATCTTCCTTTTTTCAACATGATACACCGGAAGCTTTCCGATCTGTTCCGACAGTTTTCCTTCTTTGGCTATGAGTTCCAGCATTTTCGCGGCTGCCATGGCGCCGTCTCTGCATAGCCGGTGTTCCGGAAATATTAAACCGCCGTTCTCCTCTCCGCCGAAAACCGCCCCGGATTCGAACATCGCCTTAGCAACGGCCGGAGAGCCGACCGCCGTATACTTTATTGCGCCTCCGGACGCCTTTACAGCTTCTTCCACCATCGACGAAGAACTTACCGGCGTTACGACCGTCCCTTTTTTCTTTGAAAGTATGTGTTTGGAAATGAGTGACAGGCTTTTGTCACCGCTCACGAATTTTCCGTCCTCCGATATGAATGCGGTCCTGTCCGCATCACCGTCATGCGCTATGCCCAGATCGGCCTTCGCGGATACCACCAATGACATTATGTCCTTCAGGTTCTCTTCGGTCGGCTCGCTCGGATGTCCGGGGAAGTCTCCCTGAGGGTTCGCATTGAGCGTTATCGCCCTTACGCCCAGTTTGTTCATCAGTAAAGGCGCGGAAAGGAATGCCGCGCCGTTCGCGCAGTCCAGAATCACCGTCAGGTTGGCTTTTCTTATCGCGTCCGCATCCACTTGTTTTATAACCGCGTTCACATAGGATTCCGTGGCGGATGCGTCCTGTTTTATCACGCCTACGGAATCCCATCCGCTGAGTTTTATTTTTTCATTGAAATAGATTTTCTCTATCTTTTCCTCGTCTTCCCTGGTAAGCTCCCTTCCCGTTGAATCAACGCATTTTATTCCGTTGAACTGTGAAGGGTTGTGTGACGCCGTTATCATAACGCCGCCGGCAACCTCATGCGTTCCGACGTAATGCTGCATGGACGGCGTAGGAGTCACTCCGAGGTCGATGACATCGGCACCCGCTGACATCAAACCGGACATTGCCGCACTTTTGATCATATCGCCGGATGTTCTGGCATCGGAAGCTATCGCAACACTTCCTTTGAAAAAAAGCCCTATCGCTTTTCCGAGCCTCAGTGCGATCTCTGCCGTAAGATCTTCGTTAACGACCCCTCTTACACCATTGGTGCCGAAAAGTCTCATGCGTACACCTTCCCGGGATCAGAGAGTTGTGATGCTTACAACATTGTTCCCTCTGAGAACAACGGTGCCCAAACGCCTTTCCTGTTCGGGTGTGCGTTCCTCCGTCTCCTCGAGTACCATGTTCATATAATCATCATATCCTTTCAGTTTGCCTTCAAGTACTCTGTTATCCTTTAAGAGAAGAGAGACGCGTTTGTCTATCGACTTTTCCAATAAAGCGATTGGCATGACCATAATAACCGTTCGTCCATATTTGGGAGATTATATAAAAGATTCGTTCAGTCTGTCTTTTTCCGTTAATCTTGCCGTACAGCGATGAATCTGAAAGAAACCTGCCGGAAGATTTTGTACGTGTTTAAAGAGATGGCTGCGACGTCAGTTCTGCCCTTTCTTATCCATCCTCTCTATCCATTTCTTTATGTCCGCTTTGCTTGTTCCTTCTATTCCGTAATGTTCGGCAAATTTTTTGGATGTTGTCAGTTCGAGCGTCTGTCCTTTCGGTTTTCCGACTATCAGATCCAGTTCCGTCAGCCTGCGGACGTCGTCATACACCCTTGGGCCAAGCGTTCTGCAGAGTTCCGACTGAAGTATCGGCTGATGGTACGCGATGACCGCCGCCGTCCTTTGCACTCCTTTTGATATCTCGGCCTCGGTGAACCTTTCGGTGTAATGAGCGTATTCCTCTCTCAGCTGAAGTGCGTACTCGGCATCGATCTTCGCCACCTTTATCGCCGAGCCCATCCTTTCGTATTCTATCGAAAGTGTTTTGAGCGCAACACGCACGTCCTCTTCGGTCAGGCCTGTCTGATTTGCTATATCTATTACACGCATACCTTTGGCGCTGGCGAAGAGCGCCGCCTCAACGGCACCCTTTTTATCCAATTCAGACCACCGCCCTGTTCACCAGTTCCGGCGAATCCTCGACCACGCCGTCGCTCCAGTCTATCTTTATTTCCACGAATATCTCTCCGTACGGCATGTTGTCCTGCCATATCGTAAGCCTTCCGTCCCTTACCAGATGTAATACCGAAACGAATGTTGTGATGTTTGTTCTCACATCGTCCACGTAAAGGTCGCGTATCGGCAGCGGTCCGGTGCCGAGATTCTCGATGACCGACCATACTCTCTCCACGTCCCTTTCGTCATCCTCTTCGTGCGCCTTGTTGTCGAACTTCCTCGGTTCCTTTGCTTTCAGTTCAAGGCGGGCCTGTTCGCGCGCCATCTGCAGTTCCATCTCCTCTCTGGCATCCTCGAACGCGTCAAGCAGTTCCATCATCGTGACGGACCTTGTGGGATTCCTTCGTATCGCTTCTCTGAACTCAATATCCGGAACATACAGTTTCTCGGGCTCGTTCATCACATCCAGATCGAAATCCATGTCCCATCCGTCATCCCCGAACGGATCCAGACGTTCGCCTTCCTCGAGCGTGATGTCCGACTGCATCCTGAGGATCTTCCATGCCATGTGTATCAGTTTTCCGGCAACGATTATGTCTACCGCGTTTCTCACTTTCTTTACGGAGTACATGCGTGCGAACTCCACGATGTTTATGCACCACGGGTCCATACTGTGCTCAAGGACCAAGCTGAACGCCGACCTTATCGATTCGTCCACGGGATCGTTCATCGTCTCTCCCGGCCCGCTCTCCTTAAGCACACCGATGTACCTGTCTATCTTCTCAGATCCTACACTGTCATCGATCAGTGCCTTATGGAACAGCAGGTGCTGTTCCACTCCATCCATCCCATCCTTATCCATTTCAGTTCCCTTCCTCTGTTCCTTTGATCTCGCTCTCATATTTCGACACTTCTGCTAGATCAGGTTGAATTATTATCTTACTTATACCTGACGGTTGTCTCGTCACTCCTATCAGGTGCTCCGCGAGCGCCAATGTGACCTTTCTCAGCGACACTTGAATGAACTGCGCTTTCGAAGAGCTCTTCTTTACGCGCCGGGCGACCATCTCCGCGTTCACTGAATCCAAGAACATATCAACTTCGTCCAGCACGTAAAGCGGCGACGGCTGCAGTTCCTGAATTGCGAATATGAATGCAAGTGCGGTCAGACTCTTCTCTCCTCCGCTCAATGCTTCCAGCCTCAGGAGTTTACCGTTCTTCGGTTTCGCGTTTATCAGAAGGCCGCCGTCGAACGGTGAATCTTCGAACTCAAGTTTCATATACGCTTCGCCTCCGTTCGACAGTTCCGCGTATATTTCTTTGAAGTTCCGGTTGACGCCTTCGTATACGCCCATGAACAGACCTTTCTTCTCTTTGTTTATGGATTCCATCAATGCTGTGAGTTCGCTTATGCGTACGTTCATTTTGCTTACATCGTCTGAAAGACGTGTGTGTCTCTCCTTCTTCTCATCGAAGTCGTCTATTGCACGCAGGTTCACGGTGCCTATCTTGGCCATTACGCTCTCGCACGATTTTATCGTCCTTTTCAGTTCCTCTTCGGAGGGTATAGGGAATTGGACCTCAACCGTTATGAGCGCTACCTCTTCCCTTAACTGTTTCACGGTCTCTTCGCTTATCTGGATCTTTGCCTCAAGGCCTGCGGCTATGCCCGATTTTGTTGATATCTTCTCGGATGTGTTATCTCTTTCCGATTCCGTTGAGGTCTTGTCCTGAAGTACTTTGTCCCTGGCGTCCCTGAGGTCCGTTATCTTGCTTTCGAAGTCCGCCTCGATCCTCTTCAGTCCTTCGAGGTCTATGTTGAAACGTTCTATCATCTCTTCCGCCGCAGATTTCTCTGACATTTTTAACGCGATCTTCTCCTCGGACGCCTTTATCTCTTTGAGGATCGTCTTCTTCGCGTTCTCTATACTGTTTTTCTCAGCTTCGAGGGCGGCGAGTTCTGCGGACAGGTCGTTCACTTCCGTCTGTGTATTGAAAACGTTGTCCTGTGTTGTCTGTATGCTTTCCTGAAGATCCGCGGGAGCGATCTGTATCATCCTGTCTCTCATCTCGGACCTTTGCGTTCTTAGTGACGATAACTGTTCGATCACCTTGTTCAGTTCGTCCGATGCCGAACTGAGGTCCTTCTGAGCTTCTGCGAGTCTTTCCTTTTCCGCGTTCAGGCTGTCGCTTGCTTTCTGCCTGTTCTCACGAAGCACGGCCAGCTGCGCCTCGTATCTTCCGATCTTTCCCTGAATGTCGGCGGATTGTGTGGATACATTGCGCATCTCGTCATCGTATGATCTTATTTCTGCCCTTACGTCCCTCAGTGCTTGTTTCAGCGAATCCAGAGACGTTGTTGCCGCTCTGAGCTCCGTACCGACGGAATCCATCTTTGACTCCGAAGCGGGGCCGAATTTGAATACCGCGTTTGGATTCAGCGAACCTCCCACCATTGCACCGGACGGATCCAGAAGCTCTCCCGCCTTCGTCACCAGCCGGACACCGCCCATCAGGCGCCTTGCTTCATCAAGCGTGTCCACTATCATGGTGTCTCCGAGAACGTACCAGAATGCGGCGCGGTATCTCTCATCGAATTTTATCAGATCTATTGCGTAACCGATCACGTCTTTCTCTATCATTATGGCCTTCGCACGCGGTTTTCCTTCGCGCATCTGGTTCAGCGGAAGGAACGTCACACGGCCGAGTTTTTGTTTCTTGAGGTATGATATCGCATCCGCGGCCACCTGATCATCGTCCACGATGACCGCCTGCATCTTCCCTCCCGACGCAACGGAAAGTGCTGTCTCGTAATCCTTTTCAACGGTTGCCAGTTCCATGACCGTTCCGTGTACGCCTCTCATTGTTCCTTTGTCCCTAAGCTCAAGTATCGCCGAGACGCCGTCACTCTGCATTGTTCTTTCGGTAACTCTCTTTTCCGCTTTCAGTGACTCGTATTCGGAAGAAAGCCTCAGTATCGCCGCATTGAGCTCGGCCTCCTGTTTCTCAAGTTCCGATTCTTTCTTTCTGGCAGTCATTATCTTTGCCGTGAACTCCTGCATGTCGACGGCGCCGTTCTTCTCTTTGAATTCGCGGAGATTCCATTCCGCATCCTTTATCTCGAAGTCCGCCTGCTGCAGCTGATCTTCCAGTGACGCCACGTTGACAACTGCCGCTTCCGCCATCGCTTCCGCCTTTGCCGACTTCGCTTCACTCTGCTGCTGTTCATCTCCTTTTGCGTCGATGTCCAGTTCGATATCCTGCAGCTTCTCCTGAAGCACGTTTATCTCGCCGCCTCTGCTGCTTATGTTCTTCTTTAAATCGTCAAGGACCTTGTTCGCAGCATCCAAGGCGCTCTTCTTTGCGGATATGTTCTTCTGAGCGTCCATGATCAGGGATGTGCATACCTGCAGTTCTTTTTCCGTCTCGGTCAGTAACTCTTTGTTCGCGTCTATGTTCTCGTTCTGCTCTCCGATGCTCTCCAGAGACATTTCAATACGGTTGTCCGCTTTCGCCTTCTCTATCTTTGTCGCTTCGATCTTATTCTTTATCTCTTTGTATTCCGGGCCGCATTTGTCTTCGATCTCCTTATCCTTGCTGCTCAGCGCAGCGGAAAGTTCTTCCACCTTATCTATGAGCTTCTGCTTCCTTTGCCTCAGAGCCTCTATATCATTCTGCGACCTCAGCATCTCCTCGCGTATGCCGTCCGTCTCCGATATCGCATTCTCCAGCTGGCGGTGTACCATCTGAGCTTTGGCCTCATCGAGTTTCAGCTGCGCCTCAAGGTACTTCCTTGCTTCAACCATGTCCTTCTCAAGCTGTTCCAGCTGAGTGTCCAGCTCTTTTATTATTATCTGTATCCTCTCAATGTTCGACTCCGTCTCGGCCTTCTCTTTACCCGCATTGTCCAGGTCTGCATCGAATGATGTTATCCCGGATATGCTGTCCAATATCCTCCTGCGCTCGAGATTGCCCATCGAGACTATTCTTGTGACATCTCCCTGCTGCACCAGATTGTAACCGTCCGCACTGATCCTTGCTCTTGAGAGAAGATTGTCAAACTCCGTCATCGATGATTTTCCGTCGTTCACGTAAAAATACGAACTGTAATTCTCGCTGTCCTGAGACAATCTTACCAGTCTTGTTAATTTGACGGTGTCTTCATCCCACGGTATCATGCGGTCCTTGTTGTCAAAAACCAGCGACACTTTTGTAAAATCTGCTTTATCTTTCGTCTTACCGCCGTCGAATATCAGATCCGTCAGTTTGCCTGCGCGCATCGCTTTGGAACTCTTAGGACCGAGTACAAACAATATTGCATCGGATATGTTCGATTTCCCTGAACCGTTCGGACCGGTCACCGCAAGATATCCTTCCATCAGCGGTATTGTAAGTTTCCCGCCGAACGACTTGAAATTCTCTAGCTCTACCTGTTTTAGATACAAATCCACCCCTTCCCACAGATCGAATGTTATCGATTCCGATGCATCCCTGCCTTTTTATAGATTAATATACAATCCCGCTCAGCATATATATATGTTACTCGGCAACGGCCAGCGGAAAATAATAATGTCGATCAAAAAACGAAGATCGTTTTCCGTCCGTTTCCGCGCATTTTGCGATTTTTCTGAAAACGTGTCATTGAGACATTTCATCGTTCATGACGGAACGACCGCGGCGATTTTAAGGAGTTTGTTCTGCGTTTGCGGTACCCTTTTTCCGCATGGAGATGAAACGCGCTATGATCAGCGCTGCACAGGACAGCGGTAGTCCTATGACAAGCGGATCCACGTAGTTCATCCACGATCCTTCGATCAGCATGGGCATACCGAGCATTCCAGCTATCCCTATGTTCACGAAGAACGCCCATATCGCCCATGATGTTGAGCCGACGGCTATGCTTATCTTCGCAACATTCGCCTCCGGATCCTTTGAGAACAGTCCGTACGCGAACGACGGGAGTATCGAGGCTGCCGTGAGGCCCATGAATATCACGGTCGCTCTTGCTATGATGTTATCGGGCATCATGTACGCCACGATCACCACGATGACGACCATTATCGATGTTCCCACTCTGCTTGCCTTGAGTGACTCTGCCATCTTCTTTGACGATATCTTCTCGCGGCGGTCCTTGATCTGCGACCATATGTCGTATCCTGCGGCCGACCCCATCGTGTGGAACAAGGCACCCATAGTTGAGACGGCCGCACATACCAGTGCCAATACGAACAGCGATACGAACAGGTCTCCGAACGTCACGCCGGCGAAGAGTGCGTTCACAAACTCCGGGATTATCATGTCCGTGTTCGCATATAGCTCAATGGCCGTCAGTCCGTTGTTCATCTGTGCGAAGAACACATTGCTCAGCGGTCCGACGGTGAATGTAACTCCCAGTATGACCAATATGAACACTGCGCCTATCCACATCGATTTGTTCAGCGTCTTGTCATCCTTGGCGGTCATGAACTTCACCGCCAGCTGAGGCTGCGCCAGCGCTCCTATGCCGACGCCCATCAGCAGCGTTGTCACTACCATCAGCCATATATTGGACCCGAATTCGGGCATTGAGGACCATCCTCTGAACCCGTCGTCCACCATGCCCGCGAATGTTGCATCGGACATCCTTGTATCCCACAGGGCGCTGAGTGAACCGAATGCTTCACCAACGCCTCCCAGTTTCCAGAACGTGAACACCAGTATCACGAGCATCCCGATGAACATTATCGCGGCCTGCAAGGCATCGTTGTACATCACCGCAATGATACCGCCGTACGTGACGTACAGCGCCACGATCAGCGACAGTCCTATGAGAGCGATGTCCCTGTTCACTCCTATCGTGACCGATATGAAATTCACGCCGCCCACCAGTACCGCTGCGCAGTAGATCGGCATTCCAACCAGAATTAGGGCCGCATTGAACGTTCTGATCGATTTGGACCGGAAGATCTTGCCCATCATGTCCGGGAACGAGAACGCGCCCAGTTCCCGACCGATCCTTCGCGTCCGTTTTCCGAAGACGGCGAACGCGATTATCGTTCCGACGAGTATGCAGAGAACCATCAGCCATATCATCACCAGTCCGTACTTCGCGGACATTCCTCCGAATCCCACTATTGCCGATGTGCTCAGGAACGTTGCTCCGTATGACAGCGCGATGATGAGCGGACTCATCCTCCTGCGGCCGACCAGGAACTCGTCGTTGTTCTTTGTGCTTTTATATCCGCGCCATCCGAGGTATACCGTGGCTGCCGTGAAAATGACGGTCATTATGATGAACGGCAGAATATTCTCCATCACTCGCCACCCTCATTGCGTTTGAGCCATCCGTATATCACGCATGATATCACCAGAGCGACCGCTGAGATGTATCCGAACAATATCCAAGGATCCATACCGAACAACATATCATAAACTCCTGCCGACCTCAACATGGGGTGTGCGCAGACGCACATTCAAAAAAAGAACGCAACACGGGCCGAGACCGCACTGCTGCATAAGAGTGATCCCTTTGAACAGGGCGGACAGGGAACGGACAACATTCTTATCTTATCCTCCTAATTGTTGCGATACCGTCCAATATTTGACGGATATAAAAACATATCCGAAATTGTCCCGAAGTTCTTTACGGCGTTTATCTTAATATCTCGTCAACGGAACCGACGATCATCGTCGGCCGTATGCTTGTATTCCGGATATCATCCGCTTTTGCTTCGCCGGAGAGCACGAGTATCGATCTTATTCCGCTGTCCGAGGCCATCTTCATGTCCGTGTAGATGCGGTCGCCGACCATTACCGTTCCTTCAAGCGGAACATTCATCTTTTCTGCGGCCATCTCGGCCATCAGCGGGTTCGGTTTCCCGATGACGGTTGCCTTCGTATCCGTCATTGATTCAAGAAGTCTCATGAACGGTCCCGCGTCCAGATCGTAACAGTCTTCCGTAGGGCAGAGATCATCCGGATGCGTCACGATGAACGCTGCGCCTTTCCTTATGGATCGGTACGCGTTGTTGATCTTCTCGTATGTTATCGTTGTGTCGAACGCCAGCAGAACTATGTCCGGATCGGAATCAACCGTACGTATCCCCGCATTCTTTATCTCTTGGACGAACTTCGGCGTTCCCATCGGATAGACGGTCTTTCCCGCGTGATATTTCATGATGAATTCTATCGTTGCCGTGGTCGACGTCAGAATGTTGTCAATGGTCACATCGAATCCCATTCTCAAAAGTTTGTTCAGATAATGTTCCCGGTCCGATGAGGAATTGTTCGTCAGGAACGTGAACGGTATGTTGTTTCTCTTCAGCCTCCCGATGAATTCCGGTGCTCCTTTTATAACATCGTTGCCTTTGCACACCGTACCATCCATGTCTATCATGAATCCTGTTACGTCTTTCATTTCGTAATCCATGTGATCACATGTACCTTTCCTTGATTATGCGCATCGTCCTTTTCAGTTCTGATTTTGAATTATTATTGTATATGCACGCCGCAGGATGATACGTCGGAATGAATATCGAATCCTTTCCGTTTATGTTTATTGTCATCTCCTTATTCACGATCTCGGACATTTTGCCTTCATATCCTATGAGGCTGCGGCAGGCTGATTTCCCGAGGCCGACGATCACTTTCCGTCCTGACAGTTCGTGCTCAAGGAACGGTCTGCACGCGTCCATCTCCTCTTTCGTCGGATCCCGATTGCCGGGAGGTCTGCATTTCACCGTGTTCGTTATCAGTAATTCCGCTCTTTTCAATCCTTCTTCTTCCATGAATCTCTCCAGAAGCTTTCCGGACTTCCCGACGAACGGCCTTCCCGTGAGGTCTTCGTTCTCACCCGGTGCCTCGCCTACGAACACCACATCGGAATCCGGGTTGCCGTCGGGCATCACTATCTTCGTCCTGAATTCTGAAAGCTTACATCTTGAACAGTTCTTTTCCGGCATCATGGTAACGTTTTCAGGATGTCCGACGCTTTTACCAATGATGTCAATACGACGTTCATCTTATTCAGCGCCTCTTTTCCTCCTGCCTCCCTGTCTATTACTGAAATGACCTCATCGACTGACGCTCCCGCGTTTCTCAGCGTCTCTATTGCGGAAATGCTTGATCCTGCGGAAGTTACCACGTCCTCTACCACGATCACCCTGTCTCCTTCGTTCATGTCGCCTTCGATCATTTTGGACGTGCCGTGATCCTTCTTTTCCTTGCGCACCATGACGTACGGTATACCTGTTGCGAGCGACAATGCGGCCGCCAGAGGGACCGATCCCAGTACAACGCCGGCGATGCGGTCGTATCTCTTTCCCGATGATTGTATCCTCTCTGCCATAAGCTGCGACATCAGATACAGGACCTTAGGGTCTGTGCTCGCTTTCTTTATGTCAATATAATAATTGCTTTTGGCTCCCGATGCCAGCGTGAAATCCCCGAACTGCAGGGCTCCGCAGTTTTCCAATGCTTTTCTCATTTCGTTCATATGTCACCACGGTACGTCCTTCAATCCCGTCTTGTATCCTATTATGTTCATTATACGATGCAGCAGCAGCGTCATTATCAAAAGGAATATCAATGCCATCAGGTGCCATCCTTCCATGTACGTTCCGTATATCCAGTGCGGATAGAACAGCGCCGTGAGAAGGAACGCTCCTATCAGGAAATCATATTGGTCAAGAATTGGCGCTTTCTTTCCTCTCTCTATGTTCAGACGCCGTTTGATGAACGATCCAATCATATCTCCGATAAGAGAACCGAACGACAGGCAGAATATTACTCCGATGCCGGTCCACAGATCCATGTATCCCCATAGCCAGTTTCTGTCGAATATGAATGATATCCCTATCAGCAGCAACCCGAGCGCAACACCGGAAAGACCTCCTCCTATGAATCCTCTCCACGTCTTTCCGTCGCCGAGTATTCTCTTTCCTTTCCAGCTTTTCCCGAAGTCCACCGGCGTTCCTCCGCCGAATATGACGGCGGCTGAATTCGGAAGCATTGCAGGCAGAAATACCCACAGCCCGACCAACATTATCGCCAGTACGTCCAACGCATCCATTGTCAAACTCTCGAGGAGACAACATCAAATAGACCTATAAATGTTAATACGCGTATCAGGCTGCATTGAAAAACTCTGCGACATCCGCGGTAACATCTGATGACGGCTCTGAATTGAGTATCGGATACGCTCCCGCCCGTTTGTCAAGTATCACGGCTGCGCCCCGATCGTCCTCGGAACGTATCAGTCTTCCTATCGCCTGCCTCATCTTTCTTGTTGCCGGTGATATGACCGCGTGTTCCCATCCGTTGCCTGAGCGCATATCGTAATAACGTATCAATGCGCTTTGCTTCGCACCCGGCCTGGAGAACGGCATTCCCGCAAGTATCGCCAATTCCATATCTTTTCCGGGAAAGTCTATGCCTTCGCTTATCCTTCCTCCGGAGACCGCGAACAATACGCCTCCGGATCCTCTGAAACGATCCAGCATCCTCTGGTGTTCCGCGCCCGCCATCCCTTTTCTTTCTATGAACACCTTGCGTTCCGTCTTTGAGAGTATGCCGCTTCCGATCATAGTATCCATAAGCGAATACGAAGGAAAGAATACGGCCGTGTTCTTTCTGACTGAATTTATAATGCTTATTATGTGGTTCTCCATCAGCGGTATGATTGTTTCATCTCTTTTCGTGTCCTCATACCTTGTGGTCACGTCCTCGGCATGTATGACCATCAGATTTCCTTTGTTGAAGGGTGGGTCGAAGCGCATCAGTTTCGCATCCAGTCCCAAAACATTTTGATATTCTGCGAGGGGCTCCAGCGTACCGGACATGTGTATCGATGAATGGCATGAACGCAGCGGTTCGGCCGCCTCGTACGGGTCCATGCAGAACACTTCGAACGCATCGTCCCCGGTTATCAGTTTCACGTACGTCTCGTCCTCGGAATCCATCCATAACCGGATGAAAGCGCCGAGCGACCGTATGTAGGAACGAGGCAACTTTCCGTTCATCTTCTTTGTTTCCGCCACTCTGGTTCCGTGTTCAATAAGCGATCTGCACATGTTCCTTATCTTTACGGACGTCACGCGAAGATCTTCCATCAGCCCGTCCTCGATGAAGTACGGAGGGATTAGACCGTCATCTTCTTTCACAAGTTCTTCTTTGGCCGCGTACATCAGTCTTCTGAGCGCATTTATCATATCGGTCGCAGATGTCCCGTCTGCGATCTCCGGATCGTTCCATTCATTCGCCTCGCTTTCCGCGCGGTCGAGCGCGTGCGCGCCGTATCTTGACGTCATGACCTCTCTCAAATGATCCGGGAGGTTGTGCGCCTCATCCACTATTATTATCGTATCTTTGATCGCGACATTCATCCATTTCAGAAACCGTTCTTTCGTTCCCGGAACGAAGATGAAATGATACGGCGCTATGACAACATCGGCGTACTGTATCAGACGTTTCATCATCTCGTAAGGGCAAAGCCCTCTTTCCAGCGCATATGCGGAGAATTCATCCGACGTCGGCAGATCGGATGCACAGCGTTCAGCGTGCGCCTTCATGTCCGTTTCAAGGATCCTGTCGAAGAACGTGCATCCTTTTTCCGTTCCCGTATGTTTTTTGAATTCCGAACAGAATCTTGAAAGCTCCTCGGGAGAACCGTCCATGAGTTCCGGATCGTGTGAGATCTTAGGGCATGTCGATACTCCTCTTCCCTGGATCCCGATCGCAAAGATCTTCCTGATGCCGGAGATCTTCCTGAGTTCGAGCATCGCCTGTTTTTGCTGAGATCCGGTTCTCGTGAGATAAACTATTTTTTTTCTGCTCTCGAGCGCATACGGCAACGAACCCGCAAGCGCACAGACTGTCTTCCCCGTTCCCGTTCCGGATTCGATTATTATTGTTTCTCCGCCTTTAACACATTTTTCAACGGATTCAACGAACTCCTTCTGCGAACCTCTCGGAATGTACGGAAAGAACTGCACGTCCAGCACTGCCGGTAGGAGTATAATAACAATGCTGAGGGTTCGCCGAAATTACTTGTTGCGCACCCATATGTCGTCCGGAAGTTCTCCGTAGAATGAGTCGGCGACCTCGGCCGCTTTTTTTGTTTTGACGGATTCCATCAGTTCGATTATGCGTTCCCTTTTGAAGAGCCAATAATGTATTCTCCATTCCCTTCCGTCATAGAGTGTTGTCTCCTCGCGTTCCGTTGTCAGTATGCCTGTATCCTCAAGCATGTAAAAAGTATCACGATCCTCGGGTTCCAGGATATTGTCGATTATCCTGTCCGAATAACCAAAGAAGTTGAGGATGTGCTGTGCCAGTATGTATGCGTGGTCCTCTTCCATCATCTCATCTTCAATGCTGTTCTGTATCGCAAGCGTGAGATCTTCAACGGTAAGTGTAACTTTCGCTTCTGGCATTTGGGAACATTCCTGCTTAAGACCCGCATGGCCTCCGCATTTAATAATGTTTACACATTGATGCCGGCCTGTCTCCGGAATGAAAGGATTCACTGAACGAGATCGATGAATTTCGTTTCATCGAATCCCGTTGCGTCACTTATCTTCTTTATCAGCTCAGCCGGAACCTCATGGTCAACGCCCATCAGCATCATGGCCATTCCTTTCGCCGTTTCCCTGCCGACGGTCATCTGACCTATGTTGATGTTGTTTTCCCCCAATATCTTCCCGACGCTTCCGATGACTCCCGGTTTATCGCGGTATCTTGCATACAGCAGATCCGTGTCCATCGGTATCTCGAAGCAGTAGTTGTCTATTCCTACCAAACGGGGAGTCTGCGCGAACACCGTTCCGTGGACCGTTCGCGTTCCCTTTTCGGTTGTCACTTTGACCGTAACGGTATTGGAATAAACAGGCGAGTCCTCATTCTTTGATTCCGTCACTTTTATGTTCTTGCCTTTTGCTATTGATTCCGCATTGATCGTATTCACACTGTCGCCGACGATGTTCCTCAGAATGCCTATCAGCGCTGACAGCGTTATCATCTTTGTGTTCTTCGACGCTATCTCACCGCTGCATATCACTTCTATATTGTTGACCGGTATCCTTCCGTTGAGCTGGTGCACACAGATACCCAAACGTTCCGCCAGAGGAAGATACTGTGCTATCGTCGGATCAAGCTGACCGCGGGGCGCATTGACCGCATTCGATATCACGCCGTCGCGCAGATACGCTATAACATTCTCCGCAATATCCACCGATACCTTTTCCTGCGCTTCCACTGTGCTCGCGCCCAGGTGCGGCGTCATCACGAGATTGTCCAATTCAAGGAGCTTGCATCCTTCCTTCAACGGTTCGTTGATGAACACATCGAACGCCGCACCTGCTATTATCTTGTTTTTAAGGGCTTCGTAAAGATCGTCTTCGTTGACGATCCCTCCGCGCGCAACATTGACGAGCAGCGCATTCTTCCTCATCATCTTGAACTGAGGCATCGAGATCATGTTCTTCGTCTCGGGCAGAAGCGGCGTGTGTATCGTCATTATATCGGAATTCATCAGAACATCTTCAAGCGATGTTAGCTTCACACCGAGATCGTCGGCAACATCCTTCGGAAGATACGGGTCGTAGCCTATCATCGCCATGTTGAACGACTTTGCACGCTTGGCTATCTCTCCTCCGACCCTTCCGACTCCTATTATCCCCAGCGTCTTTCCGTACAGTTCGATGCCTGTGAACTTACTTCTTTTCCATTCGCCTTTGTGTACGGAAGCGTGAGCCCACGGTATCATGCGGGCGAGTGACATTATCATCGCCAATGAGTGTTCCGCCGCCGATATTATATTGGCGGACGGAGTGTTCATTACGAGTATACCTTTCTCCGTTGCATGCGGAACGTCAACATTGTCAACGCCTACACCGGCACGCCCGACCACCTTTAACTTCTTTCCCGCGTCCAGCACTTTCTTCGTTACCGTGGTTCCGCTCCTTATGATGAGGCCGTCGTACTCTCCGATCACGGCGCACAGTTCATCCTCATTCAGTCCGGGCTTCACATCGACCGGTATGCCGGAATCCGTGAGTATCTTCAGACCCTCTTCCGAGAGAGGATCGGAAACAAGCATTTTCATTGACATTCCTCCAATGTTTCATCCATCACTTTCAGCAACCCTTTAACTCTTTCCGGCGTCAGGTCTCCCATGTGGCCTATCCTGAACGTCTTTTCTTTAACATCACCGTAACCGCCTGATATCTCATAACCTTTCGATTTCAATGAAGCGTGAAACTTTTCGAAATCCAGTGTGCCGCGGTTGAGTACGCCGATCGTGTTTGACATGTACTCTTTCTCGGGGAACATGCCGAAAAGCTTCAATGACCATTTTCTGACAAGATCGCCCATTTCCTTATGTCTTCTGTATCTTGAGGCCATTCCTTCCGATACCATGCGGTCCAATTGGAAATCCAGCGCATACATCAGCGATACAGGAGGGGTGGTGAGCGCATAATTCTCATCATTGTTCTTCTTTAATTTTATCAGATCGGTGTAGAACCCTCTGTTCCGAACCTCTTTTGATCTTTTCATCAGTTTTTCGCTGACCGCCATGATCGCAAGCCCGGGAGGCAACGCCAGTGCTTTCTGCGTTCCGAACACCAATGCGTCGATCTCGTTCTTTCTCAGCTTGAGATCGACGGCGGTAACGGATGTGACGCCGTCCACGAATATCAGCGGATCGTTCTGTTTCCTTATCTCACCGGTCAGATCGTCAATTGAACTGAGAACTCCGGTGGATGATTCGTTGCTCACGAAATGAACCGCTTCCACGGTATCGTCAACGGCGCCTTCAATGTCCGCCGGTTTCATGGCGTTTCCCCATGGCGTTCGAATTTCCTTCACATTTTTACCGTTCAGCTTCGATATCTCTATCCACCTTTCTCCGAATGAACCGTTGGAGATCCCGAGAACATTGCTGTTAACTCCATTTTTTACCGCTCCTTCCAGGAATATTGAGGCGGAACCTCCGACCATGAATATGTCCATATCCGTATCCAGCAGTTTTTTGAATTTCTCAATGATGGAGCCGTGAAGCGCCCTGTAATCTTTAGAGCGATGCGTGATCATCGGTCTGGTCATAGCCTGAAGGACCTCCGGCTCAACATTCACGGGACCGACTGTGAAAAGTTCTCTGCTCAATTTTCTCCCTCTTGCCGCCAACCGCGCATATGCGCAACTCTGACGCAACAACCCCTTAACGGTAACGTCTCTATAAAGATTAGCGTCAACGACCGTAATTACAGTTTTGACAAAGACTTCTTGATCCTTCCGATGCCTTCCGTCAGATTTTCCTCTGAGGCCGCATATGAGAGTCTGAAGAACCCTTCGCCTGCCGGTCCGAATGACCTTCCGGGAGTGACCGCAACATGCGCATCCTTCATCAGATACATTGCAAGATCGTCCGATAATACCTTGTAATCATATTTCGGGAACAGATAGAACGCACCTTCCGGACGGTTGCATTCTACTCCTTTGATGTCGTTGAGCAGGTCCAGCGCCAGATCTCTGCGCTTTTTGAACTCCTCCACCATTTTTATCTTTGGTTCCTGCGTTCCTCTCAGCGCCTCGATCGCCGCCGGCTGTGTGAATGAGGTGCAGCATGTGATCGAATGCGTCTGTAATTTATTGACAGCGGCGATATCTTTTTCAGAGGCTATAAGCCAGCCCAGTCTCCATCCGGTCATCGCATATGTTTTCGATAATCCGGAGATCGTCAGAGTGCGGTCGAACATGCCGTCGAACGAACCTATGGACACGTGTTCGCCTTCGTAGATTATGTGCTCGTATATCTCATCCGACAGAACTCTGATGTTCTTTTCGATGCATATGTCGGCTATTCCTTTCAATGTGTCCTTCGGCATGACTGAACCGGTCGGGTTTGATGGAGAGTTGATTATCAGCATCTTCGTTCTTTCCGTTATTGCGGATGCCACCTTGTCAACGCTCATGCAGAAATTATCTTCGAATTTCGTCGGTACGTAGACCGGTTTCGCACCCGCCAGTCTTATAACCGCCTCATACGACACCCACGCCGGATCGGGGAGCAACACCTCGTCTCCGGGATCAAGATATGCCAGCGCGATCATGAACAGTGCATGTTTCGTCGGCGTCACGAGAACGTTCTTCGACGTGCATGCTATCTTGTTCTCACGGGTTGTCTTTTCGGCTATCGCCTTTCTAAGTTCGGGTATCCCCATAGACGGAGTGTAATGCGTGAACCCGTCTCTGAGCGACCTTACACACGCTTCCTTTATGTTGTCCGGCGTATCGAAGTCTGGCTCACCCATTGAGAACGATATTATGTTGACGCCTTCCTGTTTCAGCTGACTGACGATATTCGCTATCGCCACGGTGCCGGATTCCGGGACATCCATCAGCCTTTTGGAAAACATTGTTCACCATTAACACACACATGTAGATATTGTTTTTGCCGGTTTCGATTGGACTGCTAGGAGATCATCATTTTTGTTGCGTTTTGAAGCCGTGAAGAACATCAAACAACGCCGTTGGGTTCCTCTAATGTATCGTGTCCGCATAAATGCTGAAAAATCGGCTTCTGAAAAGACACTCCCGTCAGCGTTAGTATATAACTTTTGAGTCTGTTCACACAGGCTTACGCTATGATATACAGCGAGCCTGTGTGAACTCTCGTGCTTACGTCATCAGGTCGTTGAACTTTCCGGATGCCAGTCCTTGCTTGAACTCCATGGCTATCCTTCCGCCTGTGCTCAGGCCCGGATATATGAGATCCGCATACGGGGAACCGGATATGAACGGGTTTGTCCCGGCAACGATCCTTGTCGATATTTCGAACAGTTTGAATTCCAGCTTGTCCGTGACTATCGTCTCAAGACAGAACGGACCCCACATGCCTCCGAACAGTTCGTATGAACGGTTCACGATCTTCTCTGCCATATCGAACGCTTTCGGAAGCAGTGATTCGCGGATAACGACGGGAACATTTCCTGTGACAACGAACGACGGGTACAGTCCGTGCTTCTTCAGATCTTCATAGGAACCCATTTTGTAAAGTTCGTCTATGTTGCTCTCATCCCTCCTGTCTATGGACAGAAGTTCCAGGGTTCCGCCTCTTGACACTTTGTATCCGTCCTCTTTGAACGGAGAGTAGAAGAAGTGCAGATAATATCTGGTGCCGAGCGTATACTCCTGTATGGTGTAAGGCTGGGTGTTGTCTATGTACATTTTGAAATCGGGATAATCCTTTGCGATGAAGAAACCCCTTCCTCCTTTCGCACCGTGATATTTCACAAGAACCGGCTCGTTTATCTCTCTTGCATCCGAGTACATGCGCGGCATCGCAACGCCTGCCGATGTTATCCACTGTCTTTCAAGATCTCTGTTGGACTCCCACTGCAGCACGGCGCGGTTGCAGTACGCCGGAATTTCGAGATCCTCGAATTTCCTCGGTCCCATGTACTCCACGAAAGAACCGTGCGGGATTATGACAGCATTCCTGTCATGAAGCTCCCCTGCCCTCTCTCCGATCTCGTCAAGATCGTTGAATTTTATTATCTCATCTGGCTTTGCCAAAGGAAATGCATCATAGTGCTTTGTGTTATGTGATACGGTAAGACCTGCCGTTTTGAACCCTGCTTTCCGTGCTCCGTGGAAAATTTGCAACGATGAGTGGGAACAAAGCGTTGTTATTGTGATATCCTTTTTATCATAGCCGTCAAGAATGGAGTCTATCTTCTTTTTAGGGACCATACGCTATGATTGTTTTTTTGCATTTAAATTTTGGGTAGATACGTTCGAAAACTGTCATTGACCATGTGGTTTTGCAGAACACGCGTTCGTAAGATCTCGTTGGGGCCTGCGAACTTTATGTATCCGGATCCTTGTTTGCGGCCTTCAAAGCGTTTACTCTCTTCATGACCGTCGGTTTTGCGTATCTGCCCCATATCACCAGAAGAGCAGGGAGCACGAATATCGAACCGATGTATCCGAATCCTATCGCCATTGCGGTGATCAGGCCGAACTGATACATGGGCATTATGTTCGAGAATATCATGACACCGAATCCCGCCACCGTTGTTATCGCGGCCGCGAAAACGCCTTTGCCTGTTTCGCGCGTCGCTTTCTTGATCGCCTCTTCCGCACTGAGATCGTTGATCACAAGTTCGGTCACATAACGATGCGATATGTGTATACCGTACGTTACACCGAGACCTATTGTCAAAGACGCGATCGTTAGTGTCATTACATTCAGAGGCATGTTTATAAGCGCCATCGTTCCCCAGACCATTACCACCGAAACAAGCGTCGGGATCGTTGCCATCGTTCCCAGCATCCAGCCTCTGTCCACGTAGAACATGAATATCGTGAGCACCAGCAGCACGAGTATGATCGTCACGAATAATGCCGTCATCTGGCTGGCGTTCATCTCTTTCATGTTCGCCGCCATGACGATCGTTGCTCCCGTTGTAACGAAACCTATGTCCGACAAGGGTAAGCAAGCATCGTCAACATGACCTTTCATGGCAAGGACGGCATCGCTGTCCGAGTCTATCTCGCCGGTCATGTAGATGACCATCAGCGTGATCGGTTCTCCTTCATGCGTACCGACAAATGAGCGTGTGAAATTGTGAGCGATTTCACTGATTCCGGGCGTCTCAAGGAGTTTCTTTATTTCAAGAAGGGCTACCTCTGGGCCACTCATGTCGTTCTGGATCAGCAGCCTGCCCTGATCGTCGAATACGTTATTGTACAAAAGTTGGAATCCCGGGCCTGGAATAATGAATTTGAGGTCCATCAGCGCCGTACCTAAATGCTCAGCGTGAACTGTACCGTTTATGTATTCGAGGCCTCGTATGGGATTGATTTCCATGTTACGCAACGATAATTCCATTGCGATCAGAGTATTGATATCCCATGCGTCACCGTGTATGAGCACATTGACCGTGCCGATCGATGTGTCGTAGTTCGCATCAAGATATGTTATGACCTCGTGTGCTTCCGTCCCTTCCGGAACGAAATCGAACAGGTTGAATTCGTATGACAAGTTAGTGGAGCTGTATCCGAACGCCCCTATTGCTATTGCCACGACACCGAGGGTCGCCCATGGCTTCTTGGCGGCGATCTTCCCGCCTATGCCGGATATTCTGGATAAGATGTCGCCGCTGCTGTTCTTCGGCGCTCTGTAGCGTTTGCATTCGTCCGGATCCTTTCCTTTTCTCTCCGCTCTGCGGTCCCTCATTATCTGCAGCGGAGGAACAAGCAGGAGCATTGCTCCGAAAGCGCAGACGATACCGATCGCGCACATTATACCGAAATCGGCCAATGCCGACATTGATGATGTCAGATAGGAAAGGAACGCTATCGTTGTCGTTACCGTGGCAAGCGTCAGCGCCTGCCCGACGGACCCCATGGTCATCGCTATTGCGTCCTTCGGACTCTTTCCGGCCCTTCTTTCTTCTCTGTATCTGAACATAAGATGTAATCCGTAATCTATGCCCAGCGCCAATATCAGGATCGGTACGGCTATCGCTATTGTAGAGATATTGATGCCTATGAATGAGGATATACCGAATGTCCATATGACTGCTATTACCAAGCCGATGATTCCGGTAAGCGTGTCGATCAGATCCCTGTATATCAATAGAAGTAAGAGCACAAGTACGATCATTGCGATCGGTAGCAACATGAAAAGATCATCCTGAGCCAATTGCCCGATCTCGCTCATCATCGTTGCCAATCCGGCAACCATTATCCTGAGGCCTTCGGTGTTCTGTGTGAATAATTCTGTCTCGGATATCACATCGCCCTCGAAACCGCGCAGACCTCCTTGTATGAAGGCAAGGTCAGTGTCCAATATCATGACGGACATCAGCATACCCTTGGCGGATGCGGTTCCGGATACCGTATCTATGACCCGGTCTCTCGTGAACATCGACTGCATCATCGATCCTTCGAGGATCTTTGCCGCATAATACATCAGTTCGTCATCGTCCTGCAGGGAATCCACTGCATCGATGGGATTAGTGATGATGGGATTAGTGATTTTTATGAGTTCGAAGATCTCCTGTGAGATGAAAGATATGGGACTGATTACCCTGAACCCGGACAGCTCCGAATAATCACGTTCATATCCGCTGTCCCTGTCAGTAAAGGACATCCCCAGCAACGATTGTTCGTATCTTAGAATATCGATGAATATCTCTTTCGTGAAAATGTTTCCTCCTGCTCCGCCGGCATCGATCATGATCGGTACGGATACCGTTGATCCGAATGAACTCGATATTATTGCGGAGGCCCTCGTCATCTCATCATCGGGCGCAAAACCTCCTTCATCCATGTCGAATGTCGGAGGATTCATTGCGATCATGCCGACGGACGCCATCGTGATCATAAAGAGAATCGCTAATGGAACAATCGGCCTTTTGGCCATGATATCTCCCGCTTTCTCCATGAACTTCATGATACGCGACCTTTTTCTGTTGGCGTTCGAAGCTTTAATGATGCTTGAAACGTGACGATTAACACCCGTGAGAGCATTAAGGTATATAGTTTAGTCTGTATAAACGGCGCACCGATCTGTGCAAAACGTAAGCGCGGCAGCGAGAATCATGCCGAAAGTGTTTGAAAACAGCGGTATTCTTTATTGAACCGTTAAGTATCGCATTGCGCCTGCCCGCGAGACTACTTTCGGAGATCCCCAGGCACCTTTTATCTACTATCATATCATCTGTCAGAACGGACAATACGTCTAAGGCCGAGGAGGTCGATGAAAATGAAAATGGAAGAACTTACACCCCATATAGAAGAACTGAAAAGGGTGATCGGAGAAAGCGCTGACGAAAAACAGATAACGGATGAACTGAACACATATCTGAATGTGTATCATGTTTCCATAGATGCCGCAAAGAAAGGAATAATGAGGAAATACGGTGTTGACGCACCGTTATTCGTACCTGCGGCATCCGTGACGAAGAAGATAAACGAGATGACCGGCGATGAGAAGAATGTGGACCTTGTCGCAAGAGTGGTATTCGTTGAAGAGAAACAGATAACCGCCCGCGGAGTTCCCAAGACAATATTTTCGGGGATACTCGGCGATGAGACGGCTACTGCATCATTTACCGTGTGGGATGTCGGAAAGATGGAGCTTGTCAAAGGGGAAACGTACAATTTCAAGAATGCGTACACTAAGATGTGGAACGACAAGCTTCAGATAAACTTGGGAGAAAGAAGCGTTGCCGAACCTTCGGAGACGCCTATAGATGCTCCTGAGCGTACGATATCATACTCTTCGGAGGTGACGATATCGGAGTTGCGCGACGGTATAGGCAATGTTACCGTTACGGGTAAGATACTATCCGTTGAGCCGAAGAGCATAACTTCCAAAGATGAGACGAAGACCGTCTTTACAGGTTACATCGCCGATAACACCGGAAAGGTACAGTTCACCGCATGGAACGACTTTGAACTGAAGAACGATGAGACGGTATGCGCCAAGAACGCTTACATAAAAGCGTGGAGAGGCGTTCCGCAGCTGAACTTCGGCGATCAGTGCGAGATAAGCCGCGTGGATGCCGTGTTCTCGAACGTTCATAGCGGATCAAGTGAAAGAAGCGTTGCGGACATCACCAAGACCGGAGGCGGCCTTGACGTGATGGTCACGGGTGCGATCGTTGACGTCAGAATGGGGAGCGGTTTGATAAAGAGGTGTCCCAACTGTAACCGCTCGATACTCGGAGACGAGTGCACTGCGCACGGTAAGGTCGAAAGCGTGCAGGACCTCAGGATGAAGATCGTCATTGACGACGGCACCGGAGCGCTGACTGCCGTTGTTAACAGAGAATGTACAGAAAAGTTGACCGGTATAACGCTTGAGCGGGCCGTGGCGATGGCCAGAGAGAATGTCGATCAGGATTCGGTCTGCAGGCTGATGGAAGAGAAGGTGCTTGCAATGAACGTCGCTGCGACAGGTAACGTTCTCAGCGATGATTACGGACCGATGATGATCGTACGCGAAATAGAAAAAATGGCCGTGGACATAAAGAAAGAGGCGGAAGAGCTCATGGAAAAGGTGGAGGGATCGATGTGATATCCCGAGAGACCGCATGGAGGATGTTCGCAGGCGAGCTTAACAATTCATCCCTGGAGAGGAAAGGCGACGAGGAGAAATCGCCGACGTATCTGATAACGCCTCTCGGAACAAAAACTAACAGAGTTCTGATCGCCGGTGTGCTTCTGGAAAAACAGAACATAGGAAACGATGAAGAACCATTATGGAGAGCAAGGATAGAAGACGTATCCGGAAGTTATTTCGTCAATGTCGGAAGGTATCAGCCTGAGGCGGCCGCGGCGATCGCTTCCCTTGAGACTCCATCATTCGTTGCCGTTGTGGGTAAAATAAGGACATACAGGCCCGATGAGTCGCGTATACTTGTCTCAATAAGGCCGGAAAGGATCGTCCGCATAGATTCGGAAACGAGACAGCGCATTGTGTTGGAAACGGCGAAGTGCACATGGAAACGCCTGAACGGCATGAAGGCCGCGCTTTCTATGCCGGAAGCATCGGCCGATGACCTCGCAGCCACCGGAGGAATGACCAAGGATGAAGCAGAAGGTATCATAGAAGCGGCTGAATTCTACGGGATGCCGGATTCGTCCAGATATCTTAAGCTGATACAGAGTTCGCTCAGAATGCTGCTGCCTGAAAGGGAGATAGACCTCGGTCTTCCCGAAGACGTAGTGGATATACCCGATGAGATCGACCTTGAGGAGAGAAGCGGCATCTCGGACGTTGATAAAGAGGACCTTGTACTGGACATGCTCGGAGAGCTTGACAAGGACGGACGCGGAGCCCCGATGGACGACCTCATAAGGAAGGCCACATCGGAAGGAATAACACCAACGGAACTTGAGGAGATGACGAATTCACTGATGGATAAGGGCCTTGTCTATGAGCCGGTTCTTGGAAGGCTGAAACGTATTTGAACCTAAAGGCGGCGTGTGCCGCCGTTCATTTTTTCAACTCACGAAATCTTGTTTTGATTTGTATAACAACCAGAATGCCACGAGCCCCATGATCAGGCCGACTATCGTCAGGGCGCTCATCAGTGCGGACACCATGCATAGTGTGACCGTTATCACCCATGTTCTGCGTTTGAGCGCCAACGCCGCCGCGACCGTTCCGGCCGCTCCCGCAAATATTCCGAAGATCGCCATTGTCTTCAATGTTGATACGAAGTCAGCTTCCGTCATATTGGCATCTGTCCATTGATTGGCAAGATCAGCGAATGCGGGATCGTTGAATAACGTTGATGCGAGTGTTTCGGATGCAGCATAGAAATATATGCACAGGAGAATCAGCGGTAACGAATACACTATCAGAATGATCGCCGCAAGCCTTGTCTGTCCGGATGTTCCCGGTCGTATTGTGTCCGTTTGCGGACTTTTCAGATTTGAACCGCACACGGGGCAGAACGTTGTCTCCGGAGGCAGTTTCTTGCCGCACTTCGGACAGAAGTCTATGTTTAGGTCCACGGTGTATCTCCTCTCTTACACGAATTGCTGACTCTCTTTAAACCTTTACCTTATAACTATGTTTATTGACCAAATGATAATTACCTATCGATATTTTGTCATCCGATCGGAAGATCATATGAATTGCGCTGACTCATCTGTAGAATGCCGCGGAAGCATAACCGACGACGCTGTTCCGTTCAACGCCCAGCGAATCGTACGAGTCCGAATATTTCAGTAATTTCGCGCCCGAGTATCTCGTCATCATGGCAACGGCCATCGGCCCGTATCCGCATATTGTGATCCTTTGTCCGTATACCGAATCGTACATACCGGGAACATCTCTGCCGCAGACTTTCTCCATCACTTCCTTCCCTTCGCTGAATGCCGTATCCTTAGGAACATAATGGGACAGATCGCTTGATGCTATCACGATGTGATCATATCCGCTGCACGCTTCCGATACCGCATTTGACAGAAATTCGGCGCATTCTTGGGACTGGTCGCCCATTATTATCGGTACTATATGCGCATCCGGATCGATATACTGTATGAACGGTATCTGCGCTTCAACGGAGTGATCGAGCTTGTGCGCATTCACATCATCGGGGATCGTTTTCCTAAGCCTTTTGATGGTCTCATCATGCACCTTGCACGCACCCAGCGGAGTCACGTACGGTTCGCCGCAAAGAACGGCGTCATATTGTATACCGTAATGATCCGGACCGATGACAACGTATACATCCGGAAGTCCATCCTCCGCAATCTCTTTGTAAACATGGGCGGCATTCATTCCGGATGCTTTGTATCCCGCGTGAGGAGCTATGACCGCCTCCAGCCTTCTTTCGTTCCTGCATTCGCCCGGCATCCCCGGCCCTATGTTATGCGTGAAGCAGCTTTCGATCTCTTTGGTAAGTGCTTTCTCATCGTTCGGATAAAAACGACCTGCCACAACCGGATAGCGCATGAAGAAAGAGAAAAGATAAGAAAGTAAAAAGGTTTTTTATGATCAGAGACGAGCCTCGAAATCCTCTATCTCCATCTTGTAGTCTGCCGGATCCTTGAGATCCCCTCTTGCAATAAGGACCTCGCGTGCAAGGACCCAGTAGATGCATGCTAGCGCACGCCTTCCTTTATTGTTCGTCGGAAGCACAAGATCAACGTTCCTTGTTTCATTGTTGGCGTCGCACATCGCAACTATCGGTATTCCGAGGTTCAGCGCCTCGTTCAGCGCCTGCTTGTCAGCCGACGGATCCGTGACCACTATCACCTCAGGTTCTATGAAACTCGCCATAGACGGATTCGTGAGTGTTCCGGGAACGAAACGTCCCGCGAACGCCGGGGCACCTATCGCCTTCGAAAATGTTCTTGCCGGCCTCTGGCCGTACTGCCTTGCGGATACCACGAGGACCCTTCTCGGGTCGAACCGTGCGATGAACTTGGCTGCCGCCCTTATCCTCTCATCCGTCTTCTTAACATCAAGAACATACAATCCGTCCTGCCTGACCTTGTAAATGAAATCCTTCATGTCAGCGCTTTTCTGCTGTGTGCCTATGTGTACACCGGATGTAAGGTATATGTCCTCGGGCACCAATAGTTCAATGTTCTCCGCTTCACTCATGTAATAAACCTCAATCTCTGCTTACGGTAATAGGTATCATATCCTTCTCGAATTCCAGCATGGCAATGTCTATCGGATCCAATGTATTCTCCGGATAATCAATGAGAACGGGTGCTCCGAACGATATTTGGAGAGCCCTCGCGCCGATAATTCTAGCCTTCTCGAATCTAGTGTATTTCATATCTTCACCATACGGGAGTGGTCTGATATTAGGCTCCCCCTTATAAAGATTTTGCAAGTTGGCGTTGTCGGCATCCTGTTTTATAATGATCGGGCGAGCCGGATTTTCTTACGCAATAGACGTCGAACGATGCGGTTTTATACCGATTTGTGATTCAACTTTCACATGGATGGACTTAAGCTCACCGCAGCCGCATTCTTTCGCAGCAAAGGCAAGAGCGTTGTTACGGAGAAAGAGTTCATAATGGGGATCTCCATGGACCTCAGATGGATGCGCCCCGCCGATACCGAGGAACTTCTGTCGCTGCTTCTCGCCGAAGGCCACCTTGAGAAAGACGGCGAATATCTAAGGCCGGCGTTCGATATTCACGGCACAGACGTTCCTCTCATGTTCAGGCCGCCGGATGACCTCGTGAAAGGAAAAATGGGTAAACACAGACCCGCAGCCCCGCCCGCGGATGATCTTTTGTCGGAACTCATGGCAAAGGTCGAGCCGCTCGGTATGAAAAGAAAGGAATTCATAGTCTCCGTGAACGCGATACAGAAACGTATCAACGTGGACATTGAGATAGCGGCCCTTCTGATGCTCAGAGAGAAAGGAGTGGACATTTCCGGGTATATTGACGCGTCTTATGAATTGATCCGCAGCAGATGATCATACCTTCTTGATGAAATTCTCCAAGGTCATCTTTGCCGCCTGCTGTCTGTTAGAACCGGCGCTTGTCTGCACGGTCTCCGTCAGTTTTATGTTCAGCGCCTTCTCGATCTTCCTCATCAGTTTCTCGTCCGGGACCAGATTGTTTGACTCGATCTTTGCAATGAGTCCTTTCTTTTCGCTTATCGAAGCGGCGAATTGTTCCATGTCCATTCCTGCCGCTGTGCGCGCATCCTTTATCACTTTTCCGTAGTCGTCGACGATCTCGGTTGAGTGTGCGGTAGCGTAAACGTCCTTGGTCTGCATGCGCTTCTCTCTCCTCTGCAGCCTTTCCTCTATTACCAGTGCGCTAGGTGCCGGTGCGCCCCCGGGCCTTCCCGGCTGCGCCTTGTATTCCTCGCCGAACCTCATACAGTTCTGGCACACGTGCAATTTCGTACCTTCTATGAAAATGGGCCTGGCAGCCCCCGCCTCTTTTCCGCAGAGTTCGCAAAGCATCGTTTTCCTCATATCCGTTGTGATAATTAAATATGATTGTCGCCGTCTTTTATGCGTATACGCATATCATTGTCCTTGTTTGCGCAGTAAGATTAATAAGACATACGCATTAATGTGTCACATACAGAGGACTGCGCATGGACAACAGCCACGAAAAAGAACTGACATCTGAGCTGAAGGATACGATAACCTATCTGGAGGAAAAGAATGGCAGACTCACGGCGGAGAAGAACAAGGCCGTTGATGAGTATAACACGACCAAGAGCGAGTTGTACAGGGTGCAGAAAGAACTGAGACGTCTCAAAACGGAGATCGAACGTATGAAGAGTCCGCCTCTCATCGTCGGTACGCTGAGAGACGTCCTTTCGGATGACCGCGTCGTCGTGAAAAGTTCGACCGGTCCCGATTTTGTTGTCTCCGTGTCGGAGATGCTTCCCAAGAATGAACTGATACTCGGCTCCAGGGTGTCCATGAACAAGCAGACGCTGGCGGTTATGGATGTACTTCCCTCTCCGGTGGACCCGATCGTCTCCGGAGCGGAGATAATAGAAAAGCCCGATATCACGTATGAGGATGTCGGAGGCCTTCGGAATCAGATGATGGAACTGCGCGAAGCCGTTGAGGATCCTTTGCTCCGCCCGGAACTTTACAAGAAGGTAGGAATAGAGCCTCCGAAGGGCGTTCTCCTCGTAGGGCCGCCCGGAACCGGGAAGACGCTCATGGCAAAGGCTGTTGCAAACGCCACCAGGGCAACGTTCATAAGATTCGTCGGTTCCGAGCTCGTTCAGAAGTATATCGGCGAGGGGGCCAGACTTGTTCGTGAGTTGTTTGAACTTGCGAAAGAAAAGGCGCCGAGCATCATATTCATCGACGAACTGGATTCGGTCGGCGCCAAAAGGCTTGATTCGACGACATCGGGCGACAGAGAGGTTCAGAGAACGCTTATGCAGTTACTTTCCGAACTTGACGGTTTCACGCCCACCGGTAACGTGAAGATAATCGGCGCCACGAACAGGCCGGACATACTTGACGATGCGCTTTTGAGGCCGGGAAGATTCGACAGGATCATTGACATCGGACTTCCGGATGTTGACGGACGCGAAGAGATATTCAAAATTCACACATCATACATGAGCATAAGCGGTCACATTGATATCAAAACCCTCGCCGTCATGACAGACGGCGCTTCGGGCGCGGAGATAAGATCGATATGCACCGAGGCCGGAATGCTTGCGATACGCGACGGAAGGGACTGCGTCACGATGTCCGATTTCGAGAGGGCCAAATCCAAGGTCATGGAAGTGGAGAAGAACAAGGTCAGCAGACCTCCGGCGCTCATGTTCGCCTGATTTTGTTATTCGGGATCAGTTGACCTCGGCGTCGTCTCCTCCGAAGAAACATTGCTGGGCCGCTCCGTACAGTTCTTCCATTCCGAATGACATTTTCGAGGACACCGCTCTGGTGTCTCCGAATGTCCCTATGTTTTCCATTGCCTTGAACAGTTCCATGCCCACGACCGTCTGCGGGTCCTTGTCGTTGTCCAGTATGTCCGCGTACAGCGCATCCGGGTCTGAGAACCATGACATCACCTTGTTGAGTTCATCCTCCTCGAGGATATCCGATTTCGATAGTGCGGTGATCATGGGCATCCGAAGACGGAACTGGGCTATCGTTGAGAGCATCATACTGGATATGAATCCGTTGGATGTCCTGCACAGTATCGGATCGGCGAGGAACACCGTCATTGACCTTTCTTTACCGAGTGCGTCGATCATCACATTGGAAGACTTCCTGAATGCGAAAAGTTCCAGCTGGCCGGGAGTGTCTATGAGAGCATAATTTGTTTTGAACGAATCCAGCGCATCCGTCAGTTTCTCGATGTTCATTGCCATGAGGTCCGCACATACGATCTGCGCACCGTTGGGGCCAAGCGAGTATTCGTCCATGACGTCATGCAGGTCGATCCATTCGCGTATGTCCACATCCGCAACGTACGGAACGGCGTCCGCACCGGGATCAAGGTTGACCGTTATCGCATCTATGCCGCTGAGATCGAGCCATTCCTTGTATGACTGAACCAGAGAACTCTTTCCGCTTCCCGCGGTGCCGACGAAATAAATGTTCTTCAATTGTTCACTTCCGCGAGATGAACGCCGTGTGCGCAATAAGCCTTTCCCATCGGCTGCCGTTCAGGAACGGATCGATTTGAAGCAACGGAATAAGAGGTTCTTCATATAAACCTGACTGAAATTAATATGTGTGTGCGACAAGAAGCTGAATAAAGGATTGTCGAAAGACTGCAACATTCGTCCGTTGTAACCCTAACGGGACGTGCGTAGCCGGTAACGGCTGGGTGCGAAGCTCCCGTGACAACGAACCTCAGAGTGTGCTGTGATGCCGAAGAGGTGCAAGGGTAAGGTAGGTATGGTGAACAAACGTGAATCGTCTAAGCGTCGTTAAAGGTAAGTGCGAAAACACAGATGAGCCGGTTGGAACCGGTGGACGCATGACCGAAAAAAAAGGATGGGGTCGGCGGAGAGGTGTGCATGTGCTTCTCTGCGGACGGACACAACGGCCCCCGGCGTAATGACGGCACCTAACCCTTCTGTATTATCCTTTGTTCGGAACTTGGTAAACCCTATGTCCTCCTTGGACAGAGGGCAGAGGATGGAACAAAAAGCGAATGCCTGACTGTAACTGCCAGGATAGACATTATGTGTCGCGTCGAAAGACGGCCGACTTGTTCCAAGTCTTGGATTGCGGGAAAGGAAGCAAAACTGTGAAGGCGGATGCGCCAACTACGAAGAATGTGAATACAGGACGCGAGGACACCGCCGACGGTCACGTTAACAGATTGCGGACCCGAAACGCAAAGGGAGCGACGGTATTCCGTCAGAACCGCCGTGAAAAACACGGTTATCTGAGGCTCGAGCGTACTGCGGTGAAAGTCGCACGGTGCGTTCCAAGAGGGGAGAGGGTGATGCCCTCTCCCACTCGACTAAGTTCACGCGTGGCTGCGTGGCTGAACGGGCGTTGCGCGTGTAAATCAATTAATATACTGCTAAATCGTAACAGGAGAACATAATTGACTCGCATAATGGTGCGGGGCAGGGGAAATTCATATGGAACTCATGAAAGAACGGAATCTCTTGATTGGAGCATCGGCATTGTCCGCGACGGTTGTCTTTGCGCTTTGTTGGTTCATCGCCGCGATGTCCGATACTGCATGGATATTCGGCGCGAACTATCTCAGCGACCTTGGTGTCTCGGATTACGAGTATGCACGGATGTTCTTCAACGGAGGCTGTTTGATCGCAGGTATATTGTTCGCGATCTGCGGTGCCGCGATCCTTACTTCGAAGAGGAATAAACTGGATGCGGTCGCCGGGGTAGTCGCTGTCGCGGCCGGTGTTTCGATCGCGCTGATCGGTGTTTTCACATCGGATTCTGGTTCTTTGCACCTTTACATAGCCTATGCGGCGTTCGGTGCGGGTATGGTGTGCCTTCTGCTCCTTGCGATGAGGGACTGGTCCGATGAAATGAGGAAATTGGCAACGTTCGCGTTTATGTCCGTATCATTTGTTGCGGCATTATATTATGTGCTCGTCCACGAGGGAACGGACATCGGGTTCCTGTCCGGTATGCCCGGCGTTGAGACTGCGGCGGCAGTTGTGCTTCTCCTGCTGTTCTTCCTGCAGAGTGCGAAGTTCATGTACCGCGGCGGTGTCAAGAGGGCAACACCCAACGGTAAGGGCATAGCGGAACGGCACAGGGTCGCCTTAGGTTTCGCCGGAATACTTTCGGCCCTCATGTTCTTATCGTTCTGGCTGTTTGCAATGCTGTCCGACCCGTCATGGGCGTTCAATGTCGATCCCGTCTATATGCTAGGACTTTCGTCCGCAGAGGATGTTAAACTGTACTTCTCCATAGGATGCCTTGCCGGAGGCGCGTTCGCAATAATGTACGGCGCCGGAGTGACAACGATGCAGCGCGGATATCTACGGTCTTCCGCCGGAGTATTCGTAACGATCATTGGGATCATACTCCTCATAGCAGGGATATTGTTCCTTACCACCGGAGAGGTGAGCGAATGCATGGAAACGGTTGCGCTTATATTCGGTGTGGCTGCACTCATCTGCATCATAATATCCGACTGGAAGAAAGAGAAGATGCTGACCGCTGCGTTCTATCTCTTCATGCTGGTGATAGTCGGAACGCACATGCTGATAAGCGGACCCGGGTCGGATGTTTCTGTCTCCGTCCTCGCATTGTTTGCGTTGCTCGGAGTGGAGGGAGTAAGGCTCATCGCGGGTAAATAAACGGCTTCCGCCGTTTCTTTTTATTTCCTTTCTTTGTCCTTTTACCGTGCAGGCTCCCGATGTCCAGAGAACGGGCAGGACTACTCTCAATGAAAGAACGTAAGGAACAGGAAGAAAGAGCCGCAACAAGGTACAACTCTTTCTGCGGTCATAGCCTGCCGGCCATTCTGTGAAATAAAAATGGAGAGAGCGTTACGCTCTTTGATCGTATGAAAGGATTTAGATCCTGTCGCTGTCGATCCAGCGCTTCGCTTTGTGTGTCGAAGTGAACACTATCATCACAAACGCCAGGATCACAAGGACCGCGGAGCACAGAAGGATCATTGCTTCTAGCATGAACGCGATTATCGGGACCATCGCACATACTACCTGCATGAATATGAGGAATCTCTGCGGCCACCGTCCGTTTTCATACAATGAGCCTAAGACAGCAAGGAACAGCACGAACGACAGCATATAGAACGCCGTCTTTATTGCAAGGTCGCTCGCATTGATATCGAATTCTATGATAAAGACCGCCAGCACAAAGACCGCTCCGAGCGCGGCCGCCGCTGAAGCGATGATTACATTCTTTGGTCTCTCCTCCATGATTGCACCTGTCCTCAGGATGCTTTATTTCTTATTAATATATTCACACGAAGGCATTCATACGAAGGTTGCCGTAAACACGATTTTCGAGGGTCTGCGGATCGGGCGTGTCACAAAAAAGGACGTTGGTTGTTCACTCAACCAAATAAATGGTAATCTTAAATATCATGAAACTGATGGTTCCGGCCGATGGATGAGAAATACGCGTTTGCATTGAGGAAAATAGCTCTGCTGGGCGGCATTAACAACTATGTTGCGGTGTCATCGCGTGAACTCGGCGATGCATTGGACATGAGTCAGCAATCCGCATCGAAAAGGATACTCGAACTTCTTGATGAGAAATATCTTGTCCGTGATCTTGGTGCAAGGAAACAGCGCATAAAGCTGACCGAGGCCGGAGTTGACGAGCTCAGGAAGGAATACAACGAATACCGCCGCATATTCGAACTGACCGACCACGTCACGCTTCGAGGGAAAGTGGTCACGGGAATGGGTGAAGGCGGTTACTACATCACTCAGAAGCCTTACATGGATCAATTCCAGTCTAAACTCAATTTCAGACCGTTCGAAGGAACGCTGAACGTAAAGTTGACAAAGGAGGACCTCGGAAAGATGGAGATCATAAAGAGCATGCCGGGTCACACCATAGACGGATTTGAGAAGGACGGAAGGACATTCGGAAAGGCGACCGCGTATAAAGCGAAGATACAGAATCTCGACTGTGCGATCGTCATGCCTGAGAGGTCGCACTATGACGACATATTGGAGCTTGTGTGTAAATATCATTTGAGACGCACGTTGAGCATAAACGACGGAGATGTTGTGTCTGTCATCGTAGACCTAAGTCCTCTTTCTCCCGAAAATTAGGTATCCCGTGTGTCCTAACGTTTGGAACGACGGTCTTACGCCTCCGTGGTGCACTTCGATCTCGCGCTCCATCAGTTCCGCTGCACGCACATCGAAGAAACCGCGGTCGCGCAAAACCGTTACCGTCGATCCGAGCTGGTTCATGTTCGGAACGTACGCGCATATCCTTCCTCCGGGCCTGAGATTCTTCGATAGATTTTCAATCGCGATCCACGGATCCGGCATGTCCATCACCAGGGCATCCGCCCTTAAATCGATGTCAACGGTTTTGGCGTCGCCGATCTGATAGCTCCAATGTTTGTCGAGGCCTGTTCGTTTTATGTTCTTCAGGGCGCGCAGCGCAAATTCCTCTCTCAGTTCGACCGTATGCACCGAACCGTGCGGTGCGACCGCTCTGATGAGCGCGGTCGTCAATGCTCCCGACCCTGCGCCTATCTCTAAAACCTTGTCACCGCATTTTATGTCGCAATTCATGATCACAGATGCGGCGTCCTTCGGAACGACTATTTGCGCACCTCTTTCCAGTGATGCGATAAGATCCGTTGTTCCCGGCCTGAAGACCGTGAACTCTGCGCCCGCGACCTTTATGGTGCTTCCGTCGTCCGCCTCCCTGAACTTCGATCCGTCGATCGTTCCGAGCGACGATATCTTGATCATTCCGTATGAAACCTTTACCCAATGCCTTTTGCTGTCGTCACCGACCAGAAAAACATATTCATCCTCTTCGAACGGCATTTTATCGTCACCTCATGGAACTCATACAATTAATCCTTTACATACGACGGATTCGGTTTATATATTTCGATTTTATTTTCAGAACGATGACTGCCGAAGGCGTTCTGGGAGTTCTTGCGTGCCCCATACTGGAAGATGAACTGATATACAGCATTTCCAAAGACAAAGATATATCCAACGTGTATCTGCTTGACAACGCTCATGCAAAAAGCATCAAAGTGAAACTTGTCAGAAACGGCATACGGCACACGATAATCAATGAGAGCACATTTCTTGACGGAAAATGCCCGATATCGAAGAAAGACTACACGATCGTCATCTGGATGATGGACCTAGGACTTCACGAGGAACCGATCGATCTGAGAACGGCCTTGGAAAAGCATATGAAGATAATGGAAGAACGGGCGGATGCCCTTGTCCTGTACTACGGGCTGTGCGGCAACGGTATGAAGAACATCGACGTCTGGTCTGCGGATAACCTGAAGATCCCCATGGCCATCATACGCGACAAGGACGGTAATATAGTGGATGACTGCATAGCGGCGGCGATAGGCGGAACGAAACGTTATCTTGAGCTTCTGAAAAAATATCCCGGAATAATGTATTTCACACCGGCGTTCGCAACTAACTACGACGATCTTCTCGGAAGGATGGAACTGTTCAAAGGAGTGGACACCGGCGACGATTCCATGCTGAAGATGGTGTTTGAGATGGCCGATTATCATGAGGTCATGAAGATCGATACCGGCCTCGGCGATAAAGATGAGTTTGACGCTGCAACGAAGAAGTTCGCGGACAGACTGAACTTTGATATCATCGAGCTAGAGGAAGGATGGGTCACGCTTGAACCCGCGGACCGTGTTTACGCGGAAGCCAAGGGTTTTCTCAAGAAGTGATCACATCGACCTGGCGGCATATGCCGCTTTGTCCGTTTCCTTCCCGCAGATTATGCATTTGCCGCTGAATTCTTCCGGAACATAAGGAGTTCCTAGCAATTTGAGATCGTTCTCCTCTTCGAACCTGCGTCCGCATTCCTCTGAACCGCACCAGCCGAACCTCAGCGTCATCTCCGGAACGACTTTCAATGAATCTATGGTGACAACGTTCGCCCTTTGTCTTTCCCACGCCCTATTGAACATGTTCTCGCATATCGCCTCCAGGATCATATTGACCCCGGGAACGACGTCTTCCGACGATATCGTTCCTTTTTCTCCGTTGTCACGTCTCGCGAAAGTGATCGCACGGTTCTCAATGTCCTTAATGCCCAGCTCAATTCTGAGCGGCACACCTTTTATCTCCCAGTCAAAGAATTTGCTTCCCGGTCTTTCGTCACGGTCGTCGAGCTTTGTCCGTATTCCGGCGGAGATTAGCATATCCTTTATCTTTTCTGCTTCCTTCATTATCAGATCTGCGTTGCCCTTGGAGATTATCGGTATTATGACCGTTTGGAACGGTGCCACCGGCGGCGGGAGTATCAATCCTTTGTCATCGCCGTGCACGCCTATCATCGCACCGACAAGCCTTTCCGACATGCCGTATGTGGTCTGATGAACATGTTCGTGCTTACCGTCCGCGTCCTCATAAGTTATGTTGTAAGGTATCGAAAAATTGGTTCGGTAATGATGTATCGAACCGATCTGCAGCATCCTGCCGTTGGGCATCACTGTGTCGAGACCGACGGTGTAATGCGCTCCCGGGAATTTATCCCATTCCGTGCGCACGAACAATGAATACGGGATGCATAGCTGCTTCATTATGTTTTCAAGTATCACGATGTCTTCCTCGATCTGTTCCTGCGCATCTTCTTCGGACGCGTGACATGTGTGCGACTCAAAGAAGTGAATCTCCCTCACTCTGATGAATGGTCTGGTCTGCTTCGTCTCGTATCTGAATGTGTTCACGATCTGATACGTCTTCAGCGGAAGGTCTGTGTGCGAACGCACCCATAGTGAGAACATCGGATACATCGCGGTCTCGCTTGTCGGCCTTACAACGAGACGGACGTCCAATTCATTCAGACCCGCATGCGTTACCCAATAAACTTCGGAATCGAAACCTTTGATGTGTTCCTTTTCCTTGTTGAACTCGGTCTCCGGAATAAGTAGCGGGAAGTACACTTCATCGTGTCCGGTTGAATCCAATTCTTTGCGTATGTATGTGTCCACATGCCTCATTATCTTCCAGCCGTACGGAGTCCAGACGTTCATACCTTTGATCGGATATCTTTTGTCCGAAAGGTTGGCCTTCTCAACTATGTCGTTATACCATTCGCTGAAATTTTTATCCTTTTCTATGATCTCACTTCCTCAGCCGTCTCTTCTTCATCTTCTTCTTGAGTTCCTCGGCAACGGTGGATGCGACTGAAATATTGGAAAGTTTGTTCTCAAGCGTGTTGCAGCATAGCAGTGCGTCTATGTTCCCTCCGGTGAGTCTCTGTATCGCGTCACCGGTGAAAACGCCGTGTGTACATGCAACGGAGACGCTGTTCGCTCCGGCTTCCTTCAATTGTACGGTGGCGGCCAGTATGGTGCCTCCGGTGGCTATTATGTCGTCAACTATCAGTACATTCTTTCCGTTGCAGTCCATCTTCGCCGGTGCGATCTTCACTTCCGTGCCGGAAAGCCTGACCTTTTCAAGATAATCGTAAGGTACTCCCATTCTCTTACCTACATCCTTAGCTCTATCGGCTGCGCCCGCATCCGGAGCCAGAACGATGTCTATTCCCTTGTCTGCAAAATATTCGGCTATTGCGCCCGATGCTTTGAGATCTTTCGCAGGGCATTTGAAATTCTTCAAAACCTCTTCTTTGTGTATGTCCACCGTGAAAACGCGGTCGCATGCGATGCTAAGATGTCTTGCCATGACTTTGGCGCTCTCCGGCTCTCCGGGTTTGAATATGCGGTCCTGGCGGGCGTATCCGAAATATGGTATCACAAGAGTGATCGACTTTGCGCCCATTCTTTTTGCCGCATCCTGAATGAGAAGCATCTCTATTATGCTTGTATCCGGATACGTGTTCTGAACGATGACCACATCATCGTTAAGGGATTCTCCTTCTATCCTCGTGTAGCATTCGCCGTCAGGGAACCTTGTGGATGATGCGAGTATGCATTTACAGTCCATTATCATGGCAAGTTCCTTCGCAAGGTCGCGGGATGACGAACCACCGATGACTATCATACTTCACGGATATGATTTGTGCTTTATTTACATATTGGCCACGCAAGACCATCGGAAAATCGTGTTGCTGAACACCGTTTATAACACTGGACCGTTCATCGGCAGAGGTTCACGGCCTTAGCGGCCATTACGGGCATTCACAATGCTTGCTGATTTTATACTACTGTTGCATTATGAATTGATAAAAACGATCGGTGGGATCGGACGAATATTACAGCGTCCGCATCGATGAACGGAGACATCTGGATATTAAAAGATGGAAAGAACAGTGATCGGACGCCGCGATCTGGTTGTGTATGTTTGTGTTGCTTTTGCTGCGCTTATAATCATATTGGCCGCCATTACTGTGTTTTTCTTGGAGCCGGGCATATATATTGCCGTAAATCTGTTCCTAATCGCTCCCGCAGTGATCATACTTTTGATCTACGCCCGTTCCCTGGCCCGCAAGGAAAATAAGGAAATGATGATAATTGATGATGACGGACTCACGATAAGAGGCGATGTTTCACTCGGCCCCATACCGTGGGACTGCATACTCGGTGCGGAGATCAAAAGAATACTCTTTGAGAAGCACTTGACCGTATACCTTACCGACGTGTCAAGAATGGGAATGATATTCGGAGAGGAAACAATACGCAAAAAGGTCGGGAAAGGGAAAGACGGAGAAAGAGTGATCTCCATTGACCTGACTCCATGTAAGTTAAAGGGGATGGACATAGAAGCGCTGATCCGTGAGCGTGTCGCAGGCCGCGCGGCTGAAAACACCGGGCATTATCCGCCGCCCGGAACGAAGACGACAAGGCTGTCAAAAATGGAAACAAACAAAAAGATCATGCTGATCGCGATCATCGTCAGCATACCGTTGAGCATATTGGGCTTTTGGATGGGTTACACATCGGTTTGAAAGCGTCCGGACGGTCAGCGGCGGTTTGCGCTACATTTACTCGGTTCAATGAATCCTGACATGCGGAATGTCATAGTTATAGTGTAAAACACTAATTATACGGCAACATTTTTATCATCTTGTTCAATTACAGTTAACGGATGCATTCATGGGATTATTAAGTAAAAAAAAGGATAAAGGCCTTGGGAAACACGGGGAACAGGCAGTTGAACCTGTGAGAGATGAGCCTTTTGTGCGCCCGAAACCCGAACCTCTGTTCGATAACCGTTCAGCCGGCAAAAGGAGAGATCCCTTACCGGCTCTGTCAAACACCTCGCCGCCGGCTCGGCCTGCGCCGAGGGCAGAGCCTTCACCGGTTAGAAAGATCACAGCGTCTGCGCCGGCCGCCCGGCCTGCGCCGAGGGCGGAACCGCCGCCTAAAAGGGTCGCGTCTGCACCGGCCGCTGCGCCGCAGCCTGAGAGAAAAACCGTACCCATTCCGAAATACAGCGGACCGGTTACCAGGCCTCCGGCGTCAAGCGCCGGAAACGCGAGCGACAAGAAAGAGGGAGTCGGAATAATATACGGCAACGTTGGAACATCAACGTTCAATTGCCGCGCCACCGCTTATATTGAGAAATCCGAGTACATAATGACCGAACATGAGGACTGCGGTCCTGTCCTCTGTCAGGTGGGAAGCCTGATAAGGAAGACGGATCTGTCTTTGGAGAAGACACTGGACATGAACGGGAGCACAAGCATCCAAGAGATCGTCAGTGCTCAGATCGACGTCGTCGGATACCGTGACGACAGAGGTCTGCTGCAGGTTCCCAGAACAACGTTCAGCGCCGGCAAACCGGTCTACAGGGCCAGTGACATGCTCATACAGAGTGTGCTCGGCCTGAAGATGAAGGAGAAGACCGGCGCATATATCGGATTGCTGCACGGGCACGGCGTCCCGGTGTATCTGGACATCAACGATCTGCTGCAGCGTCACGTATGTATTCTTGCAAAGACCGGAGGCGGTAAAAGTTACGTCTCCGGGGACATCATTGAAGAATTGATGAAGCACCGCGTCACATGTATGATCATAGACCCTCACGGCGAATATTCGGCGATGCGCGAGGTCGGAGTGAAAGGGGATCCGCGCTTCGGCGTTGTGCCGAGAGGTTATGCGGACCACATAAACGAATTCACCATATCGAAGAATCCGGACAGACATTCAAGGCCGCTCAGATTCACCCTCAAAACGCTTGAGGCGAGGGAAATACTTGAGCTTACCAGAACGAACGACATCCGTTCGCACCTGCCTCCGCTTAGAAAGGCGATAGACGCGCTGAGGGAAAGACAGGACGCCTATTCGGTCAGAGAGTTGATAGACGTGCTTTCCGGAGAAGAGGAGAACAGGAATCCCATGCTCATCACCGAATTGGAATATCTTGACGAGATCGGGATATTCGCAACGCGCGGAAACCGCGTTGACGAATTGGTGGAACAGGGAAAAACCACCATTGTCAATCTTAAAGGCGTGCCGCCGGACATACAGGAGCTTATCGTAAGAAGATTGGGGACTTTGATGTTCGAGATGCGGAAGATCGGTAATATTCCGCCCATGATGCTTATAATCGAGGAGGCGCACAACTATTGCCCTCAGCAGGGAACCGCGATATCATCGAGGGCGCTGGCAACCATTGCCTCCGAGGGAAGGAAATTCGGTCTCGGACTGATGGTAATAAGCCAGAGGCCGGCGAAGATAGACAAGAACGTTCTGAGTCAGTGCGGAACACAGATAATCCTTAAGGTCACGAACCCGAACGACGTCAAAGCGATAGCCGCATCCGTTGAAGGTCTGACGAACGGCATGACCGATGATATACAGACAATGCCCATCGGCATCGCCATGGTGGTCGGCGCCGGTATCGAGGCTCCGCTGCTCATAGACGTCAGGCCAAGAGAAAGCAGGCACGGCGGCACCGGCGTCAAGGTTCTGTCGGAGGACGATGAATGAACGTTATCACGGATGAGAAGATAGACCGTTATCTGAGCATCACCAAAGCGGCAACGGACAAATTGAGGATCGCTGCGCCGGAAAGATCGTTCGGCAGAAAGATGGCGGACGATTTCCTGAATATGGCAACGTCCTATTACAATGACGCCGTGCACTTCAGAGAAAAAGGAGATCTTGTGAATGCGTTCGCGTCCGTCAACTACGCTCACGGATGGATAGACTGCGGCTCACGGATCGGTCTGTTCGACGCAGGCGGAGACGACAGGCTGTTCACGCTTTACGAATGATCATCGGTCCTTCGCTGCCGGTCGAGCATTTTATCAGAAGCGCATCATCACCCAGAAGTTCACGCGTCCGTTCTTCGCTCGCGTCCGTGAAGATGCTGTTTCCGAGCATGCACATTGACGCCCTGTGTTCCTTTCTCAGCAATGATAAAGCGTTCTTTATCCTGTCCGTTTCCAATCCTATGGATCTCGAGAACTCTGATGATAATTCGTACAGCACCTTTTCCGACTGCGCGGCGGAATAGTCGCTGACGCATCGCATACCGGCCTTTGTTATCCTTTCCATCATTCCGGTATCGGACAGTATGTGTTTTGTGTTCATTTCCCTGCCGAGTACAGCGACCGTCAGTTTCATTGATATTCCTGTGTCAATGGTCCTGCCGAAAGGAGGGAGTCCTGCTTTCACTCTTATTGTCTGGCACCCTCCGATTATGCCCGCTACATCTCCGAGGCCGCCGCCGTTCTCCACTTCGGCGATGTGCGCCGCCTTGTACGCATCATGTTCTCCGATCCCGATGAGCGATGATACGCAGAGTCCTGACGCTATGGCCCCCGCGGCGCTTGTTCCCATTCCTTGGGATACGGGAAGATCATTCTCGATCACAATATCGAATCCCCTGCCGGGTGCAAGTCTCTTCACTGCGGAAGCGGATATCTTAGCATCGCATTCCTTCCCGTCCATTATCGTTCTGATCCTGTTGCCGATGCGTTCCTCAAGCGTTACCGTAACTCCTTTGTTCAGACGTATTCCCGCTCCGACGGATCCGGAGGTCATCATATTGTCTGTGATGACCGGCGCGAAGAAACATGTTATGTGGCCGGGGCAGAATGCTTTGATCATGGAAGTTCAGCACACATGTCCAATATGGAATCGGCCACGTTCGCCTTCGTTCCGGATATGTCCTTTGATTCATCCTTGGTCACCATTATAGCGCTGGACGATGTTTTTCCGGCAGCGTCTATGTCATTCGCAACGACCGCCGCAAGACCGTACGTCTCCATGCGCGACCTAGCCTTCCCGATCAGTGAATCGCGGTCAAGACCCGATTCCGCTTTGAATCCTATCACATTCTTGCACTTTTTGCGTATGGCGGGAAGTACTTTTGGAACAGGTTTCAATTCCAGCGTGATCGTTTCGTCACTGGATATCTTCCCTTTTTTCGTAACCGACGCGAAATCGGCGAGCGCCGCGGGAACGATGACCACACCGTGATCTATCTTTTTGACCATGCCCATTAGGTCGTCCACGGTCTCGAATCTTTCCGTTTTTATGTGCTCAGGTAACAAAACACTGCAGCCGCCCATCCACAGTTCAACTTCCGCTCCTCTCTCGAAGGCGCGTTCGGCTATGTGCACTGCCATAAGGCCGGTGGAGCGGTTCGTTATTATGCGCATTGAATCTATCGGTTCCTCGCTGCGGCCGCCTATCACAAGCACCTTTTTCCCTTTGAGATCGTTCTTTGACATCAGCTTGAACACCCAGGCGATCACTTCCTCTTTGGACACGACCTTCGCTCTCAGGTCGATTATGTGGGGTCCGAGGAACATCACTCCGTTGTCTTTCAGATATTCTATGTTCTTCTGCAGAGCGGGATTCCTGAACATGGAATCGTGCATCGCAGGCGCTATGACCATCGGTACTCCCGAACCCATTGCAACGGTCGCCATTGTTGTGACCGGCGTGTCGTCTATGCCCTGCGCGATCTTCGATATCGTGTTGGCGGTCGCCGGATATATCAGGAAGAGATCGGCAACGCTTCTGTCGCCCAATAGTGAAACATGTTCCGCCTGCGCCGTTATCTTTGTTATCGCTGCATTACCGGATGCGAATTCGAGCGACACGGGCGTTACCAATTCCTGTGCGTCGCCGGACATCACGGGTATCACCTTGGCGCCGTGTCTCACCAGTTCGCGTATGGTTGCAAAACATTCGGATGCGGCCACGCTGCCGGTTATTCCCATTATTATCGTCTTTCCTCTCAGCTTACTGCTCTTTGTGCAGAAGATCTCTTCCGAAGGATGCATGCCTCTTGTATTTCAGTACCCGTTCATTATCCTTGCGTTACCGCTTTTTGTATATGACCGATGACATCGCCGAATACCTTCTCTTTCGGCTTGGATGCGTCGATCACTATGAACCTTCTCTCTTTTGCGATCCTGAGATAATTCCCTCTCACTTCCTTCAAATATCCGAGACATTCGAATTTGCTTTTGGAACCTCTTGATTCAACGCGTTCTATGCTGATTTCCGGATCTATGTCGAAAAGGAATGTGATATCGGGTTCCGTGACGACCATATCATTAAGCGTCCTCAGCCATTCTGTGTCCACCTTGTTACCGTCAAGGGATGCGGCCTGGTACGCAAGCGTTGACGCATAGTATCTGTCGCAGAGTACTATATTTCCGTCGGCGATCCATTTTTTTATCCGGTGAGTGTGTTGCGCCCGGTCCGCAACGAAAAGCAATGCCTCCGCTTCCGCTGTAAGGTTTGTGACAGACCTTATCAGCATTCCTATCTCTCCGTCCGTGGGTTCGGCGGTTTTGATCACGTTCGCGTTATTCAGCGCCGAAGCAACGGACTCCATGCAGGATGACTTTCCGGAACCGTCTATCCCTTCGAAAACGATGAAGACGCCTTTTCCCATCTCATTGCCTCTTATTCCTCAGATATCTTGTGCTCAGTATCGCGTCCTTGGCGGCTTTGGTCTCATCCACTCTCGAAACGGATGTGTTGTACGGAGCGTTGATCACAAGTTCCGGGTCCTCTTTTGATATCTTTATCATCACTTCGGCGATCCGGTCAAGATCTTCCTTTGAACAGTCTTCGGTCGGTTCGAACATCATTGACTCGTCAACGAGCATCGGGAAGTATATTGTGGGCGGATGTATACCATAATCGATCAGCCTTTTCGCAATATCCATCGCCTTTACTCCGTTCTTTTTCTTCTGGCGGGATGCGCTTACGACGAACTCGTGTTTCTTCAGGTCGCCGTACGGTATCTCGTAATCCTCTTTCAGAAGTTCCTTCAGATAGTTTGAGTTGAGAACCGATCTGACGGTCGCGTCTTTAAGCCCTTCGGAGCCCATTCTGAGTATGTACGCATATCCTCTGAGGATCACGTTTATGTTGCCGTAGAACGACCTCATCTTGCCTATGCTCAGATTTCCGTTGTCCTTCAGCACATATTTGTCCTTAACTTTCTCTATGACGGGTGACGGAAGATACGGGATCAATCTTTTTTTGACCCCTACCGGCCCGGAACCCGGCCCTCCGCCGCCGTGCGGAGCTCCGAACGTTTTGTGAACGTTGAAATGAACAACATCGAATCCCATGTCCCCCGGCGTGGTTATGCCCATTATCGCATTGAGGTTCGCGCCGTCGTAATACATCAGCGCGCCTGCGTCGTTTACCAGTTTTGCGATCTCCTTTATGTTCTTATCGAATATACCCAAAGTGTTCGGGTTGGTGAGCATGAAAGCCGCCGTCCTCTTCGAAACGGCAGATCTCAGTGCATCGATGTCCACCGATCCGTCGGGTGCCGACGGTATCTCGATAACTTTGTATCCGGCCATTGCGGCGCTTGCGGGGTTGGTTCCGTGAGCGCTGTCCGGAAGTATGACCTCGTCTCTTTCCTCGCCGTTTTTCTCGTGATACGCTTTGATCATCAGTATCGCCGCGTGTTCGCCGTGCGCACCGGCGGCCGGCTGTAATGTGAAAGCATCCATCCCGGCGATCTTCGATAGTTTTTGTTCCATATCGTACATCATTTCCAGGGTTCCCTGTATGGTGCTCTGGTCCTGATACGGATGCACTTCCGTCGCCGATCCCAATGATGACAGGCGGTCCGCATATTTCGGATTGTATTTCATTGTGCATGATCCAAGCGGGTAAGGTCCGTTGTCAACGCCGAAGTTCATTGACGCCAATATCTTGTAATGACGCACGACCTCGCTCTCCGGGACGTTCGGTAAAGAAAGGGATTCCCTTTTCAGTTCATTCGGAACGTCCGTGTCCGGAACTTTCTTTGCGTCCGTATCTGTTATCAATTTTCTCTGTATCTTCGTCTGAGCATACATCAGAGCACCTCCTTCAGCGCATCCGCAAGTTTCTTGTGGTCCTCGTCGGAATGCATCTCCGTTGTCGTGATGAGCATGCAGTCGTCCATTCCCTTAACGTGGTCTTTCAGAGGTACGCCTCCCATTACTCCTTTTTTCAGAAGTTCGGAATTGACCTTTGACGCGTCCTTTGACAGCCGTATGACAAACTCGTTGAAATGAGTGTTATCGAACGCTATCTCAACGCCTCTCACTTTTGACAATAAACTCATCAGGCTCTTTGCACGCTCCATGTTCTTCTTTGCGATGTTGAACATACCGTCTGCGCCGAGTGTTGACACGTACACAACCGCCGCGACCGCGGCCAGTGCTCCGTTCGTGCATATGTTGGATGACGCCGCCGACCTCTTTATGTGCTGCTCCCTTGTCTGCAGTGTGAGACAGAACGCTCTTTTTCCGTCGGCGTCGACGGTCATGCCCGATATGCGTCCCGGGATCCTTCTTACATGTTCCTGACGGCATGCGAACATGCCGAGCAGCGGCGATCCGAGGCCCATTCTCGATCCGAGCGGCTGACCTTCGCCTATCGCTATGTCCGCTCTCATTTCTCCTGGAGATTTTACAATGCTCATGCACAGCGGATTCACACCGATCACCAGCAAAGTGTCGCCTATTACGGATCTTATTTTTGCCACATTCTTGTCAAGACAGCCGAACACGTTAGGCATTTCCGCGTAGATGCCGCACACATCCCCTTTGCCGACCGCCGCTTTGATCTCGTCCAAAACAAGCGAGCCGGTCTTCTTGTCAAACCCGTAACGCGATATGGTGATGCCCGTGCCTATCAAATAATTCCTCAGGACAGAATATCTTTCATTGCTGAGCGCTTCCGGAACGAGGAACACCTTTCCTTTCCTGGATACGCTGCCGCATATCTTTGCCGCCTCTCCAAGCGCTGTCGCGCAGTCGTACATTGAAGAGTTTGCGGCGTCCATTCCCGTGAGTTCGCACACCATGCTCTGGTATTCGAAGAGTGCCTGAAGCATGCCCTGGCTTACCTCCGCCTGATAAGGTGTGTAAGCCGTATAGAATTCCGACATGCCAGTTATGTGGTCGACCGTTGCCGGAACATAATGTCTGTAAGACCCCATGCCCATGAAGCACGGCATATCCGCGGCGGTAATGTTCTTCCCGAGCATCTGTGTTATTTTGTTCACCGTGTCCATCTCGGACATGCCGCATCCTATGTCAAGTTCCGCTCTCACGTCAGCCGGAACATCAGCGAACAACTCGTCCGCGGACGACATTCCCAATCGTTCCAACATGCTGTCTCGTTCCATGATGACCGTACATGCTGAGTTTATTTATTTATTTACGTCCTACCTTCCTTCTGACAGACTCAGTGGCGAGACGGCTGTAAAATGAGGGCAGGCTTTCAACATCGTTTATCTCGGAACCGCACAGGGAACGCAGCCTTGATCTCATCGATGTGTCGTACTTCACGCACAGCGACGACAATGCACGCTCCAGTTCTTCCGCGATCTGTTCCCCTTTGGGATCCCAGTCCGTCAGTATCACTGCGCTCCGGCGTTCATCGAAAAGTCTCTCGGCGACCTTCAGCGGCCCGCCTTCCGACTGGACCGTTCTCATTTCCGCGTTCACGCCCAGCAGAACAACCGCCATCTTGTCTTTCATGCCCTCCACCAAAAGAACGCTTTCGCCGCACATCTCGGTGAGTTCATCGAGTATGACGTTCAGTCTCTCCAGGCGTTCTTCGTTGTTCATATCCTTTCCTCCGAAGATGATGTTTCATATTTCAGCGTGCCCGTTCTTCGGTCGGACGAAAAACGGCCATGTTCGATTCAGCGCCTTCCGCGGCTGGCAACGGAACACTGCGCTCATGTATCCGTATGTCTGAGCGCGTTTATAGATTGTTTTCGGGCCTTCGCTGCGGTGGCAACGCTCATATACGTACATTCGGTTTGCCTTTATGATGCCGGAAACCGATCCGATGACCTTCGAGGATCTGTCTGCCGCATACCGCATTGAGATCAAATCACAGGCGCTGGGCGATGTCAGAAAGGACCTGTACTCTGCACTCATGCGGCTGCGGGACAGGATACAAAAGGACTACGAGACGGAGTTCTCCAGGGATCCCGATTCAATAATGTGCGAAGGCATGAACGAACGCCGGAAGAAGGTGATCTCGCTTTCGCAGAAGGTGATCGATCTGCGGATGGAGAAGATAGTCATGATGGCGCTGCGGACATCCATGGGCGCCGAGAACGTACTGGACAGACTGACGCAGGAAGAACGCACATATTACGATAACATCGTGTCCGAGTCCGGAAGGCATCGAACTCTGGTGTTCAAAGACAAAACGAAGAAGAACTACGTGATACCTGATGTTTCCGCCGGAAAGGAGGAAAAGGAAGCTAATGTCCAAACGGAGACCCCTGTTCCGAATAAAGTTCCGATTGTTATATCCGAGGATGATACGAACACTGAACACCGTGACGACGCTGCGGAACCTATTCGCAAAGAACCCGAGGGAACGAAGGATGACCTGATTGTAATAAGGATCCTTGAAGATCTTCCGAAGATCGCCGGACCGGATTGCGATTACGATCTTAAGAAAGAGGACATCGTTAGAATGCCGGCGGCGTTGGCGAACGTTTTGATAAAACATGAGAAGGCTGCGCCGCTGAGCGTCACACCCTGATTATCCTTGTGTCCCCTTTGAACTCCAGGCAGTCTATCTTTGAGCGCCGTATCCCCGTTATCTCGGCAACCGTTTCGCGAGCGGTGTCCGGAGTGTTGTTGTTCCTGCTTATGTGCGCCAGGAATACCTTTCTTTTAGCGTTCATGGTCCTGCTGAGCGATTCGGCGCAATCCACGTTTGACAGATGTCCTATGTCGCTTCCCACGAGTCTTTTGAGCATCGGCGGGTACGGACCGGTGGCAAGCATATGTTTATCATAATTGGATTCCAGAATGACAAGGTCGGAGTTCTGTAACTCACTTTCCACTTCGCACGTCATCTTACCGGTGTCGGTGGCTATCAGCACTTTCTTTCCGTATACGGATATCAGAAATGCGTTAGGCTCCGATGCATTGTGTGATGTCGGCAGCGGAGTGATGTCCATCGGACCGGATGTGAATGTTTCCAGTGTTGTTATCTTTGAATATTCCACTCTGCCGAGGCTGCATGACGCGAACGTTCTCTCATTGCATTGCACCGGAACATCAAGCTTCCTTGCCATTATCCCCGCTCCGGAGACGTGGTCGCTGTGCTCATGCGTCAGAAGGATGCTTTTTATCAGAGAGGCATCCAGACCGTTCAGTTCCATCAGTTTGGTTATCTTTTTACCGCTGAGTCCGGCATCCACCATGACCGCATGGTCGTCGCAGACGACAACGGTGCAATTACCGTCGCTCCCGCTGGCAAGGACGTGTACCTCGATCTGCATTGAGGGATCATCTCTTTTTCTTGTATATCGAGAAGATTATGTCCCCTCTGGATATTATCCCGACGAGAACTCCTTTCTCAAGTACCGGAACGCGGTTGACCGTAAAACCTATCATCTCCTTTACGACGTCAACGATAAGCGAATCCGGCGTCGTTGTGAGAACGGTCTTCGTCATTATTTCCTTTACAAGCGTTTTAGATATAGCATCACTCACTTTTTTCAGGCTCTCGTCGCCGGTAACATCGTCCATTGGCGATTCGAGTATGTGCAGCGAGGGATTGTCAACGCTCAGCTGACCCTGATATTTCATAAGTAACTCAAGTATATCCGTTTCGCTTAATATTCCGATAAGACGTCTGTCATCGTCCACTACCGGGGCGCCGGAGACATTGTGCAATGCGAACAGAACGGTCGCCTGTTTTATCGTGTCTGTTTCCTTTAATGTTATCACCTGTGTCGTCATTATGTCCCTGACGTGAAGTTTGACCATAGCGTACACATGGCCTATCGGATATTTGATTTGATTGCCTGTTTCGGTAATGTTGGCAATAAATGTGCATGCGCGAAGTTTTATTAACGAAAAGAGGCTTGACGCAAAAAGACGGGTCTGTAGCTCAGCTAGGTAGAGCGATCGGCTCTTAACCGATCGGCCAAGGGTTCGAATCCCTTCAGACCCGCTATCCAGAACAGCTGTGGACTCTCCTTCGGTTGAAAAGATTGCTGGTTCGGCGGGTGATGAATATGGAAAAGTTTGCGTATGTGATGTTGATAGAGAAAGGCAAGACATTTGACCAGATAGACGAAGCGATGATCATTGAACACGTTGATCGCATAAGAGAACTGGACGATGAGGGCAGATTGGTGCTGTGCGGACCGGTGGATGGTTATCCGGGCATATCGGGGATGATCGTCTTCAGGGCCGAAAGTTATGAGGAAGCGGAAGCGATCTGCAGGCTAGAACCGTTCTTCATCAAGGGCTATGCGACGTATAAGCTCTTCAGTCTGCGAGTCAGCAACAGGGAAAACAATTATCTGCTGTGACGGGAGACCGTCACACTGTCGAGATCGTTCGTTCCCTCGGGCTGTTCCTTAATGAGATTTGTCTGATTACCAATATGGGAACGGCATGAGAGCGTCTCACATACCATCCGTACATGTCCGTCCGGGAACGATGCCTTCAAATCCGCTATGCTCGGATCGCTAAAAAAATCAGATGCTCCGTTTTTCTGTTTTTGATTGGAATTCTTCCATTTGATATTCATCTGAACCACATGCTGTTCTTTTCAATCACGAATCGGATTCTTTCTTCAGGCGAATTATGTAAATCGCATACTCTGTTGTGATTCTCCAATGTGTGCTCATACATCTCCAAATGCTTTTTACATCTGGCAGGGTCCTTTGGCAGAATATGTATGTATCTTTCAATGGTCTTAACGAGAGATATCTTGTGCATCTATTCGATCTCAGAACATTTTTCTTTGATATTCATTAATGCTTTATCGTTTATCGCAATACATGCTACGCAAACATTTACAAGTCCGCCGAGTTTTGATAAAACCGACAGAGTGCTTTCTCCCGTTTTGATTGAATCGTCAAAAACGAGGATGTGTTTACCGCTCAGAGCCGAGGGCGTGATTTTTTCAAGGTCGTAGTTCGTGTAATGTTCTATCCTCAGATCAGATGTATTTAGGATATCATCAATGATCCAAGAGCCCTTACGCATTGTTGAGATTATCAAATTGGTTTCCCTTTTCGTTATAGTGTCTATAAGGAATTTGCGTATTTCTGCGGATGCGAGCGTAACGGCCGCAGGAGGTTCCATGAATTCTATCGATGGAACTGAGTTTCTATATTTTGACGATAATTTTCTCATCTGTGGCCTCTTCTGAGGAGTATAAGCTATTGTCGTGTTATTTAAAACGTTCGTGAAACTTAGTAGATCCATATTTTTCATTTTCGATGAGCACGTAAACGCGGATGATCATTATAAAATATAATGCACATTAATTTTAAACAATCATAATATATTATACAATAGTATGTTAATAGTAATAATCTATTTAAGTTGAAAAGACATAACTAAATATAATGAGTGATTCCACTCGTTAATCGGTGGAGTTTACGCAGTAGCATCGTAATATTCACAGAGGGTTGGGAATTGAAATGGTACGAAAAGAACAGGTACTTTCAAACGATTTCCTGGTATGCACTAAAATATATGAATTCGGAAAGAGCGGTGAAGACGTATGGTTCAGTAAACTGGTGAAATCCATGAATGGGAGTCCGTCTCAGTCTACAATATCCAAATCCATCGATCGACTGTTCGACAGAGGAATGATCGATGGCGAGTGGAAAAAAGTTGAAGGTCGCTGGACCCGGACTTTCAAGATTACAGGCGAGTTCGAAGGTTTCGTCCAAGGATTGTACGAAGTGACCGAAGAATGCGAGTAGTAATCTAAACTTCTTATTACATTTCAATCCAAGAATAGAAAGTGATAAAGATCCTATTTTAATTTTGAGACAGAGTGTACACAGCATATTCTTTCGTTGCAAAGTGTTCATTCTCGACACTCATTCCGTATCCTTTGTCTTCGGCGCGGTTCGAAATGAGCGTATTCTTTATCTTCTCGAACCTCTTCGCCCCCATCAGTGAAAGTAGCCTTCAAGACAGGGGAATGATAAATTGAGCAAGATCAGATTGCAAAACGGTGAAGAGTTGCCGCTTGAGATGCACAAAGTCAAAATCGTACAGAAATTGGAATTGAAGTCGGTGGATCAAAGGCTTCGGGCGATCGAAGAAGCGGGCAACAATACCTTTCTGCTGAAGAACCGCGATGTGTTCCTGGACATGCTGACGGACAGCGGCGTCAACGCAATGAGCAACCTCCAGCAGGCTGCTATGCTGACGGCTGATGACTGCTATGCGGGCAGCGAGAGTTTTTACAGACTTGAGGCGGAACTCAAGAAGGTTTTCAAGAAAAAGTACTTTCTGCCCGCACACCAGGGCAGAGCGTGTGAACATCTTTTATCACGGGTCCTTGTGAAAGAAGGGGACATCATTCCGATGAATTATCACTTCACTACAACGAAAGCGCATATCCGCTTACGAGGAGGAGATATTTTGGAAATTCCGGTTGATGAAGCGCTCAAACCGGAATCGGATTGTCTTTTCAAAGGGAACATAGACATCGTGAAACTGAAGAAAGCGTTCGAAGAGTTCGGAAAGAGGATACCTTTTGTACGGCTTGAAGCGGGAACAAACCTTATCGGCGGTCAGCCGATATCGATTCAGAACATAAAGGAGACTCACGCTCTGTGCAAAAAATACGGAGTTCCGCTTATGCTTGACACGAGTCTGCTTCAGGATAATCTTTACTTCATGAAGATGCGTGAGGAAAGCTGCAAGGACAAGGCGATAATCGACATCTGTAACGAAGTGGCTGCCAACGTTGACATAATCTACTTTTCGGCACGGAAGTTCGGGTGCGCCAAAGGCGGAGGGATGTGTCTTGACGATGACAGGATCTTTGAACAGCTTCGGGAACTTGTTCCTCTGTTCGAAGGTTTCCTTACCTACGGCGGTATGAGTGACAAGGAGATGGAAGCGATCGCGGTCGGCATAAGGGAAGTTTCTGATTTCGATGTGATCTCGCAAGGTCCGCAATTTATCAAGTATATGGTCGAAGAACTGAGAAAGGAGGGTGTGCCCGTTGTGACGCCCCCGGGCGGCCTGGGCTGCCACGTGGACGCAAAGGCGTTCCTGTCTCACCTGAAGGATGAGGATTTCCAGGCGGCGAGTCTGTCCTCCGCATTGTACATCGTGTCAGGCATCAGAGGAATGGAACGCGGTACTATGGCAGAGGAACGGAATCCCGACGGTACGGAGTGTTATGCAGCAATAGAGCTGCTAAGACTGGCGTTGCCGAGACGGGTCTTCACAATGAGCCAGATCAAATATGCAATTGACCGGATAACCTGGCTGTACAAAAACAGGGAACTGGTCGGCGGCCTCAGATGGAAAGAAGAGCCGAGGATACTGCGCTTCTTCTTCGGTAAGCTGGAACCGGTCGATGACTGGCAGAAAAAGCTTGCCGAGAAGTTCAAGAAGGATTTCCCGTATGGTTTCTGAGCCGTCCGCGGCCAAACCCTTTTCCCTATGCATATTTCATCTTTTATCGATCTCATTTCTTATTTTGGCCAGGTTTCACTCCTATTTGACCGATATATTGCATATGTGTATGGCCATGTCTCAATGAAATAATATGTCCCGAATGTTTTTTAATTCGGTTTACTATGCAGACCTGGGAACATGACACGTTACCTGTGCGGAATGAAGTATGACTGAAAGAAAGGAAACAGACAGCGGCGGCGTCCGGATATCATATCTCAAAGAATACCGAGACAGCGGGATACCGATAATATTGCTGCACGGGAACGGCGAGGACAGTTCTCTTTATTCCGATCTCATCGGTATGCTGTCGGATGACGGCTTTTCCGTTTACGTTATGGATTCAAGAGGGCACGGAATGTCCGGCAAGGTCGACAGATTACGATACGGGGACATGGCGGACGATGTTATGCACCTTATACGTCATGAACGATTGGAAAGACCGATCCTCTTCGGATTCTCCGACGGCGGGATAACCGGACTTCTGCTGGCAATTAAGTATCCGGACGCATTGGGCCGTCTGATCGTTGCCGGGATCAACCTCTCTTCCGATGGAATAGTGCTTTGGGCGAGACTGCTTCTTCGTTTGATCTTTCTGTTCACCCGCTCTGATAAACTGCGGCTTATGCTCACGCAGCCCGATATCAGAGCGGAGCAGTTACGCACCATAGACGTTCCGACCGTCGTCCTGTATGCGGAAAAGGATGTGGTCAAGTTACTGCATTCGGAAACGGTTGCCGAAAACGTGAGAAACGGAGAACTGATACGGCTGGAAGGTCATACGCATGACAGTTACGTCAGGGACAATACTAAACTGTACGAGCTGCTCGCTGATCACATTAGAGAAGAATGATGCACCCGGGCGTTAATCGTAATCAGATCGATCATGGTTTGATTATCACCGCAGTTCCGCCGATGTCACTGAGCGGGAAGTGTCTGATACTGTTCTCCGTGCAAAACTTCCTTACGGCCTCTTTTGCGCCTTTGTATCCGCTGTTGTTGTAGTCGTGCACGAAGATCACGCCTCCGCTTACCATGTTCCTGTAAAAAAACGAAAGCCCGTTGTAGATCGGTTCATACAGATCCGTATCTATACTCACGAACACGAATTTTTCGTCCAGATCCTTTGCGGTCTCCGGAAAATATCCTTTTTTTATTATGCAGTTCTCCGGGTGCTTCATTTTTGAAATTACCATCTCTATGTTCGTTTCTGAAAAATCTTGATCTCCTTTAGAAAACCCTTTCTCTTTTTCAGTTGTTATATCTCTTTCATCAAACCCTTCGAACGTATCGAACAGGTACAGTTTTCGATCGGGGAACGCTTCATTGATGAGTTTTGCAAAATCGCCCTGATATACACCGAGTTCTGCAACCGCTCCGGCTCCTTCCGGATTGTTGTATATCTCATCGGCAACGAGTTCTAAAGAGGAAACTCTCACATAGTCTCCTGTTCTCGACAAAAACGGTTTCCTTTCCCTCCCGATATACTTCATTTTCGTGACCAAAGCAAAAGATCCGGGCAAAAGATTCGGCAAAATCTTAGATATTATTTTCTCCAGTTTACCCATCTTTCTCACTTACCGATTTGTTATGTAATGCTACGGTCGGTATGGAGTATTGTATTTTACATATATACAAATCGCTTTCCGTTCAGAAAGTCCTATCTTCGACACCCTTGAGAAAAATATGAGTTTTTCCAAAGAATAAGCGATCAGCGAGGGGTAATTCGGTCTTGTTTTGATATTCCCGAGTTTGTTGATGCGTCATTTGCATAGCATACG
>Ga0123352_10000227_pt1 | contig 67673 bp, 41 predicted proteins | sample TergutLab28metaG_FD_89700 | JGI IMG/M metagenome (GOLD analysis project Ga0123352, IMG submission 89700) | Labiotermes labralis P1 segment gut microbial communities from Petit-Saut dam, French Guiana - Lab288 P1 | ecosystem: Host-associated > Arthropoda: Insects > Digestive system > Gut ... | reverse complement strand
GTGTCGCCTGTCGCTGCAAGAGTTGCCGAATAACCTACATCTACTCTACCATTCGGTAATGTATCTGTTGTGATTACTGGTAATACCCAAGCCGGATAGATTTCTACTGTAAATGTACGAGTAACATATCCGCCGTCGTTTGTTGCTCTTACTGTGAACGTAAATACACCTGCTAATGTTGGTGTGCCAGAGATTACGCCGTCTGTTGAAAGGGCTAAACCATTTGGCAATGTACCTGAATCAAGTGTCCAAACTATCGGTGTGTCGCCTGTCGCTGCAAGAGTTGCCGAATAACCTACATCTACTCTACCGTTCGGTAATGTGTCTGTTGTGATTACTGGTAATACCCAAGCCGGATAGATTTCTACTGTAAATGTACGAGTAGCATATCCACCGTCGTTTGTTGCTCTTACTGTGAACGTAAATACACCTGCTAATGTTGGTGTGCCGGAGATTACGCCGTCTGTTGAAAGAGCTAAACCATTTGGCAATGTACCTGAATCAAGTGTCCAAACTATCGGTGCGTCGCCTGTCGCTGCAAGAGTTGCCGAATAACCTACATCTACTCTACCATTCGGTAATGTATCTGTTGTGATTTCAGGTGGTTCGTGTAGTCCAAACAAGCTATTGACTAGCAATACATCTATAGTCTGACCACGAACAGTAATTGAAAACTCGATGTATTGCCATGGTGCATTTTTATTGGCATCAATAGAGCGTATTAAACCATCAACACGATTGATTCTAATAAAGTCCATTGCATCGTTGCCATCTTGGTCGATTGCGGACATCGCTGTGTGAGTAACATCAGCGTTTGTTCCGCCAAGCTGTGTCCACATACGTATAAGTCCTGCATCGGCGAGGGATTGATTTGGGATACTAGGAGTACCGCCAGGCCCGTTATTGAAAATGCTAAGGCTGAAAGACAGACTGTTTACGAGTATAACTTCAACTGTTTGCCCATATAAAGTTGCTGTGAGGTAAATTCGCTGCCATGGAGCATGTTTATCAGCATCAATATGGTTAACGTTGTCTGGATCATTCCATAACCTGTTCACGATGATAAATTCCATCGCACATGTACCGTCGGGAAGCACTGCGGTTATATCCAGCTCGGCAAATGGAACAAGCGAGTTTATGCCATTAAGCTGAGTCCACATGCGGATTCGACCTATATTCATCAGGCCTGGGTTTGGCCTGCTTGGGGTTCCACCGGGGCCGTTGTTGAAAATATCTAAACTGAAGTTAGGATAATCAACGGTTATTGACATTTCCCATTCGTTAGAGACACCAGGCATAAGTATCATAGTAGCTCTAACAAAAAAAGTAAATGTGCCTGCTGCCGTTGGCGTACCGAATATAAGCCCTTCAGTAGAAAGATTCAACCCTGTTGGTAATGTACCTGACTCAATAGTCCAACTGAGCTCTAGCCCATATAAATCTTCAAGCTGATGTGAATATGCCGCACCAATTAAACCGCCTGGGAGCAATACTGCTGATAGACCGATTTGAACATCGGCATTCTCTTTAGAATCGAGGATAATTAGGCTCGCATCCGGATAGTCCGAATTAGATATGTACCCATTTTCCTCTGCAACATATACCGTTTCTGTTGGTACAGGTGATTCACTAATTGACTCCATGGCTCTTAAGTCAAGTGATGAGGTTGAGAGAACCATAGAAAAAGCTAGGATAGCTGCAAAAAACCTTTTTTTCGCACTTACTACTGAACTTACAGTTAGACTTTTCCCTTTCTTTAACATGTAACAATCCTCCTTTTTAATAATTGTAAGTGTATATTACTACACATAGAAACTGCAGTCATTCTTTGATATTGATTAAAAACTGCGACAGCATGCTGAGGTTTTTAATCGGATTTGCAATACCCAAGAATTTTTATCGGCATTGTTGTTTACCAAGACTTCTGTAAAAAAGCCACCGTATTCCTGCACCATTCCAAATGCCGAAGACTGCTCTTCTATTAAATTGGTTTCGTGCCCTTCTGGAATAAATACACTAAAACCATCCAGTTTGGCAACATCTGTTTGTATCGTGACATTAAGTTTTTGCTAGTGCGGCAGGATGGCACTCAGCTTGTTTTATCACCCCCTATTCTATTTTTTATATAAAACAAATTTTGAGTGGCATCGATTATTGCCTAAATTAGTCAAGTTTGCAACATCAAAGGATAGTTTTTATTAAAATAAATATTTAGGAAAATTAGGAAAATCATAGATTATATATTTTTCTAAGTAAAAAAATCATAAAGAAGGTTGTGGATTTTAAAAATACTGTGTCATTATGAATACTATTCCACAAATACATATTGTCAACTAATTATATTTAGTTAACTATGGCGCATAAAAATATCGTAAACTGTTAGTGGCTAAAAGTCAAGTTTTTTTTAATAAATTAAATTTCAAAAAAAGAACTAATTAGACAAAAAAAAAGACAATATATCTCTACTCGACAACGCAATTAAACAAACAGTATTTAAAAAACATAAAACAACACAAATATTAGTAAAAACAGCTTGACTTTTAGGAATTGATCGTTTATGATGATTTTGTCAATTACAGTCAGTTATGCAACTTATATAATCTATAATTGATATCTATGATATAATATGTACTTTCTTCGCATCATATTGCATTTTCAGTAAACATGCTTTTTGAAAATTTTGGTAGAATGCTGTCAAATATATTCGTTAAAATTGTCTGATGATATCCCTTCCGTAAAAATAAATAGCAACCCTTCATTATTTTATACGTTAATACGTCGATTTCATGAGAAACCTCTGTTTAGCAATGTGGTTTTTTTGTTGATCAGACAACCTTGTTTAAACTTAGCATATCTATTCTATGCAGAGTTTCATTTTATAGTCACTTAAGTTTAAAAAATTCCAGAGAAAGCATGAACTTTCCCAGCTAGGCAAGGAAGTGCTAACAGCTGCCGGCCAACGTCCGGCGACATATTCGTGCAAATCAAAGATTTACATTTAAAATATTCGTTGCTCATCTTTGCTGCACTCCAGCGGCATAGGAGGCACCAGCAAACCTGGTCACAAATGCGCAGCATTTGCTGTTCTGGCTACAACTCCAATAGGCATCCTGAAAGGCTGAACTCCCTAATGGCGCCATTTTGCCAAGCAAAAGTGCGAAAGGCACTGAGAGCAATCCGTCGGCATAGCGAAGATATGATGCGTAAGCACCGTTTCTGCCCCGGGGTCTCCATAAATCGAAGTATTTTGGGGTGGGTCTAAGGCGGCAAATGTATTGCTAAGGAAAGTGCAAGTATCAACCGAGCGGCGGAAGCGACGGTGCAACTTGGGCGTTTGCTTATGTCAGTTTTATCGGACTGTTTCCGAGTTAATTGACTATAATTCACAGAAAATGACAGTTAGGAGGGATAGACCAGGTTGAGTGCAGTCCTACGCACTCCAAAAAATCATAGTTTTGTGGCCTTCTCTTACAGGCGTTATGGCGGTTTTGTATCTTTTGATACACTCCAAAGTGTATGCTCTCCTCGCTTGTTTTAATAAGAAGGTTAAGAACCTGCCTAGCATCTCCATTCCGAAAGATTTTCGGCTTACTTTCCGCCAGCCTTCGACAGCGCCTCCAGCACTTTTCTCTTTGAGAAAAGCCGCTCAAAACTTTTGCCTACGGCAAAAGCCACGCTGCGCGTGTCCGGTTTCTTCCGGTTATTCCTGTTGGCGTCCGGACTTCTTTCCGGTGGGCCTGGTCGCACAAAAGTCGAAGCTTTTGCAGCTCCGGGTAGCCTGCCTTACAGATATGCTTAAAATACTCTGAGTGCAAATCTTGATTTGCACGAATGCTTCACCGGCGTATCCTCGTTAGATAAAAACCTATCATAATCTATCGAAAGGGGACACTAGACAGGCTCTAAGGTTAATGCAAGGAGAGCGAATACTAATCTCAAAAGTCATGGAATGCACTGTGCGAAGATTCTTTAACGAATTCTTGGCCCATGAGAAACATCTTTAATAATGCGTCTGCAAGCTTTGCTCGAAAGGACAGGATAGCTTATATAAAACCGCACTCAATACTTTTTGCAAAGTTAAAATAGTTGCTTTATTCGATGTATCAATTTACCGTAACTAAATTTGAGATTAGACAAATCAGTGATGAAAGGAGATTCTCATGAACAAGAAACTGATTCAAATCAAAAGTAGTACTCTAAAGAAAAAATTGAGAAACGGAGTAGCTATTTTGCTTTCTGTTCTTCTCATAACAGGCACGGCCCCCTTGGCACAAGTATACGCTGCAGAATCAGATGAATTTACATATCACGAAATTACTTTAACTGAAGAGCAGTTTGCAGCATTTGAGGCGGTGCAAGAATTCAACAGCAGTTTTGCCGGCCTGGTGGGCTTTGAGGATCAATTTGCATTGTCTTATGACAGCACTCCAACGAATGTCATTGTATTCTTTGAAAGTAACCCAGCGCCAACTCAAGTTATTGAGGCTGCCATTGAGGGTTACTCCCTTTCTATGGAAGCGGCATTGCAAATTGTAGAGGATGAACATACAACTTTCAGAAACGAACTGATCAGCCTTTTCGGATCTGCAAGAGCAAGGACTGCAGCTGATTATCACATCAATATTGAGTATCGCCATGCTTTAAACGGCGTTGCTATGACGCTTCCTGCTAATATGGTGGAATCAGTAGCAGAAATTGGTGTTGTACGTGCTATTTTCCCTGATTTCCCTGTAGAACACCCTGAAATCATCTTTGAGGATGAAGACGAGGAAATAGCGGCTTTACTAGCTTTTGCTCAGTATCACTCATTAACCGGAACCATCGTCAATGATTTAGAAAATGCTTGGGGTAACTTCCAAGGTCGAACCAGAATGAACGCGCACGAACTGCATAGGCGCGGATATACTGGTGAAGGCATCATCGTCGCAGTTTTAGACACCGGCGTTGATTGGATGCATCCAACATTTGCAGGCTCTTTTCCTAATGCATCAGTAATTAATGAGGCAAGAATGGCCAGATTCGGCCCGGGCGGTACCGCTGCCAATGCAGGTAGTAATCCTGCGCTCTTTGCGCCTCTTACTCAAGCTGAACTTTTCAATATAAATGTATATACCTATGGCCCAAACGCTCTTCCTGAAAATGATCCTAGGCATATGGCTTGGGCAAACAGTGTAGAGTACCGTACGGCTCTTCTTAACATGATGGGACATCCAAGAGCAGGCGAAGCTCCTGAGTACGTCTTCTTAGGCCGTGACAATATGCGCTTGTGGCCGGAGGGCAGAGGAGAATGCCTACGTGGGAATCCAATACGTCCGGGCATAGATAATACACCTCAATCTAACGGTGCGCCGTTTAGATACCTTTATCCGCAAACTTTGCCAGCAGGCATACCGGGCAATAACCCGTTTGAATTTTCGCCGCTTTGGCATACAACTCCGCAAAACCAAAACATGCTACTTGCACATGGTTTGCTTTGTAATAATAATGCCACGGGTGCTGCAGTATTCCAATCCAACCACGGCACTCACGTAGCCGGTACAATATTGGGCAGGCCTTATGGAGATACAGGCAGAACTCTTATGGGAGTAGCGCCTAGTGCATACGGTATACACTACCGCGTTATCTGGGGTTCGGGCGGCTCATCGCTTGACTCTGTTATCGTAAGCGGTATGGAATGGGCTTATTTAGATGGTGCTAATGTTGTAAATATGTCCCTCGGCGGCATGTTAACAGGCTCTGTGTGCGTGCGAAGCCTTTCTGTAAACAATATTAAACTTGCTGATCCAACTATCGTATTTACAATTTCGGCAGGCAACGCCGGCCAAAACTTCTTCCAAATCGGTAATCCAAGCGGTTCTTCTATGGCCATATCAGTAGCTTGGCTAACAGAATTATTCACAATGGGCTTCGAAATTGATAGTCCAGACTTTACCGGTGTAAGCACTACAAACTTTACAACAGCCCGCGACCTTGGACGCGTGTCTTTTGTAGATGGCAATTTTATAATTAACCATCCTGTTGCAAATGTAGCACATGACAATGGTAATTATAGAATCTTTGCCATGCCAGAAGAAGGTGAACCACATGCAACTATCCCTGTTGGGCAAGGCACGGTGGAAGACTTTGAAGAGCTTTACTACAAGCATGGCGCAAATTTAGCAGGTAGTTTTGCACTTGTTCGTAGAGGACAAGTAAATACAACTCTCGTTGCCCGAGCGTATGAATTTGGACTTGCAGGCCTAGTAATGGTATCCAATGAAGGCCAAGCACTACTGGCTCAAATAGGGGCAGCACAAGGCAATGGGGCAGCAAATTGGAATCACAATGCTATAATAATAGAAATGACACCTGCACAAGGCGCCCAATGGGCCCGTAATATGGTTGCAGGTAACGGTTACAGCACTTTTAGGTTCACAGGAGACGTAAACATAAACGGTGGCTCGAATGGTGTATCTAACAGCTCTTCCAGGGGCCCTATAGATCGCCATACATTTGAAATTAAGCCAGAAATCGGTGCTCATGGCGGAGTAGTTCATTCTGCAAATGCAAGACATTCACCGGTAGCCGCCAATGCTAACTTTGAATGGGCGCAGGCCGATTGGCAAAATGCAGTTGTTGGTATGAGCGGCACATCTATGTCTGCCCCTCATGCCGCAGGAGCAGTTGCTTTAATGCAGCAGTACAGCAGGGATAATAATCTGGGCCCTTCGAATCTCGACGGAATGTGGCCAAATTATGAGATTAAAACTCGTCTAATGAATACTGCCATGCAATTGCCGGGTAACTTAAGCCCATTTGATGGTGGAAGACAGATTGACGTTTGGGCGGCCACGCAAGTAGACACAGTAGTAGCTGTCGCGTTTGATAGAATTGCCACAGATCTATTTGTGCCTTTTGAAGCTCAAGACCATGCCAGTACTTACCATGGTTCTTTCAGCTTTGGCGGCTTTAACCGTCATGATTCGCACACTGGTAGGAATCCGGATGTTCCGGCTGTTAATGGCGTCAGAAATATAGGCCACCGTGCCGGAAGCTATACCCTTCGTGCCTATATCCATAACAATTCCGCAAGCACTATTACTTATACAATAGCCTCCGAAATGTTAGGTGACGCACGAGCAGCAAGACCAGCAGGCACTCCAACAGCCCGCATTACCGGTGCTGAGATGGTAACACTTACTCATGTGTCATCATTAAGTGTTCCTGCAGGTGGAAGTGCGTACTTTGATGTAACTATGAATTTCCCTGTGGGATCGGCTCTTGGATTCCACGAGGGCTCTGTAACCGTAACAGGCGGTAGTCAACCAATAATCTTGCCGGTTGCGGCAGTAATGCACGCTCAGCAGCGTACATTTACGTTTGAAGGTCTATATCGTCCTGTAATTACTACAAACACGGTTGAAGAAGGCGCTCAAAATATGACAAGTAACGAACTTATCATGTACTTCACTCACGGCTGGGGCGGCTATCTTGATCTCTATCTCATACGTGGGGACATTGTGAACGCCGAAGGCTTCACCGGTGATAACTGGAATGAAGCTACGCTTGATCCTGATGGCAGAAATCATTTTAGATTTGCGGACTATATTATGGGGACTACCATGGGCACTTCCGGTCATCAACTGCATGGAAGATCATTCTTTACTGCCCGCGGCCTAAATCCTGCGGGTCAACCTGAGCATATGCGCGGCGTTATCTTTGATGGGTATTATTGGCCGAATCTATGGCAAGCCATGGAAGGTGACAGAAGAGAATACAGAAGACTTGACGAAGAGGGTGAGTTCTTCATAGGAATTAATGTCTTTAGGCAATCACAAGTTGGGGTTTTTGGTAACTCGAACTGGTTCTGGGATGACTCTTTCTTAGTACCGTTCTCTGTTGATAATACACCACCTGTATTCAATTCCATCACCATAAATGATGTTGATGTGGATCTGATGCAAAGAACTGCACCGGCTGTGTATATCGAGCCAATGACCACGTTTAACGAGGAACTAGAGGCATACAGCGACTATGACCTTGTTATAACAGGTAATGTTTTTGATGAGTGGATAGCGCAGGCCGCTATTGATGGCGCAACCTTTGGCGTTTGGAACGAGCATCTGCCGGGCAGTCAACTAGTAAACCCATTCGCACAGGTTAATAAGCCAAACAATCTTGCTTTATGGGTACTTGCGGGCGATAACGAAGAGGGCAACAGACCAATACGCGCAAATGTTGAAGCTAACGGCGATTTCAGTGTAACATTGCATGGTGCATTGGTTGATGCCGAGGTAGAGCTCAGGTTCTGGCTCATCGACGGCTATGCTCCTGTACCGGTTGTAAATCAAGTGCCGGTCGGTCAATTTGGTAACACTAACCCGGTGCCGGTAGCAAGAACCCTTAGTGAAGTTGCAGAGCATTTTGAATTAGATGAATCATATGGCCTTGTAAGTGCCACCGGCTTAGCAGCTCTCTTGCGCTCTGATAGGATTTTCGGTGTTGCGTCCGGTGCGAATATTAACCATTTCGCTTGGACGGGACTTAATGTAACTGAGTTCAGCATTACAGCTAATTGGACGCCTGCTCCTGCAGCGGTCTTTGGACTTCGTGCCTTCAATAACGGCAATGATGACAATGCATCATTAGCTCAGGCAGGCCTTATCCGTATATGGACACAGCTTGACGGTGTGAGTGTTCCCGTTCCTTCTGCTGATCTAGAAGTAGCGGCTGTGCTTCCTGACGGCACATGCGCTATGGAGTTTATCCGTGTTAATCATATGTGGGAAAACCCAGGCTATGTGAATCTTATTGACGCAAATAAGAATGCGCCATGGCAGATAATTTACCTCACAGTTACTTTGAATGGTCAAACGGTTGAACTTACACTTATCAATAATAGGTTCACGGTTGCTCCTGTTTTCAGCCTTCAAGCTTTTAACAATGGCACAGATACCCAAGTACCAAGTTTAGCAGGCAGTATTCGTATCTGGACCAGACTTGACGGAGAGAACACACGCGTTCCCTATGCCGGCTTGACAGTATCTGCAACTCTTTTAGACGGAACATGTGCTATGGAGTTTGTTAATGTAAATCGTATATGGAACGATCAAGATAATGTCAATCTCATCGACGTCAACAAAAATGCACAGTGGCAATATATTAACTTCTCGGCTACTTTGTTCGGGCAGACTGTTGATTTGGCGCTTATTAACAACAGATATGTTCCCTCAACCATAGAGCTTGAGGAATAGTACTTAAACTTGATTTATTATGTGATTTGCACAACAATAACCGAGGCGTAGCTGGATGCTGCGCCTCGGTTAGTATATATATCATAAGTAGATCCCTAGACCAGAATATCAAGTGCAGTATCACGAATCAACTTTTAGAAAGACTGTGAAAAGTTGATTCCGTTGACTTGCCACGCTTTTTTGGCAGTAATATAGGGTAACGAAGTTGGATGTTCCTTAAATTCATGCAATCCAGAGACTGATGATAGTGAAGATTATGTTGCAATTGTATACATATTGGCATACAAAACTCGACACACTTTGATATTAACCTGTGGACACTCTTTAAATGTGTTGACAAAAAAATAAACTTGTTATACCATATAACGCAATACTATAAGTAATTATTAAATATAGCACATGCTTAAAGTTTTAGTCAAGTCACTATAAAAATATCAGTTATATCTGTGCTAACTTATGTGTGTTGTCATGCTAATACTCTTTATTCTTGTGAAGCAGTAGCCGAATGCAGTAACGTGTTTGTTTGCGCATTCGGGATACATCTTAGAGTGAACTGCCCTGCTGCTTGTGATACGGTAAGTTTACTCATATAGCAATTCCTGTTCAAAATCATCCTCACAATAAATTTTTATCGTAGTTTCGGTTCAAAAGCATCCTTGCGCTTATTTTAGAATTGCCTAAAATCATGCAATACATAATTTGCGAAGGCTGTTTTTCTCACGGAATTGCTGTATTGCCCAGATGCAATACAAAATATGTTAAGGATGATTTAACACGGTATTGCTGTATATCTAAATAATAACAGAAAGGTGCTGATGCCGGACAAATTTTCTTGTGCTGCGCGATCGCTCCACTGCAGGATACGTTAACAAATATTGCCGAATGTTTGACGAGCCTGCCACTTGGGGATGCGACACAAGTTTGCCACACGACTTTTCTGATGATTTGAATTTGCTTCGCAATGCCAGTCTTTGGAAGTATAGTAAGTATACTTTAAAATAGACCCAACGCAATTCTGGTTCAAAATCATCCTTGCGCTAAATTTTTATAGCAATTCCAGATCAAAATCATCCTTGCGCTAAATTTTGTACTGCCCAGAATCCGGCAATACAAAATTTGCGAAGGTTGTTTTTCACATAGAATTGCTTTATTGCCCAGAGTCCGGCAATACAAAACTTGCCAAGAATGTTATTCTCACGGAATCGCATCATCATCAGAAAACTCTCAGAAGCCGGTTCTTTTCTGCTTTGCTTTAGCCCGGATCACGTGTAGCTCTTGTGTTCACACTTTCCCGAAAAAAAGGATTATGTTTAATTAAGCGATTAACTGATGAAGGGAGATTTTTTAATGAAAACATTATTCCAAGTAAAACAAAATACCGCCAGAAAGCTTAGAAGTACGATTGCTACGTTTCTTGCAGTAATTGTTGCGGCAAGCACATTGTCTTTGCCAGTCTTAGCGGCTGAGATTAGTGACAGTGAAGTACTCCATGAAATTACTTTAACGCAGGAGCAACTTGAAGCTTTTGAGGCATTGCAGGAGTTCAACCAATTTACCGGTCTTGTAGGCTTTGAAGGCGACTATGCTTTACCCAACGATGGCAGTTTGGTAAATGTAATTGTGTATTTCCAAAGTGAGCCTGCAGCCGTACAGATTATTGAAGCAGCAATAGAAGGCTATCATCTTCCTATAACACAAGCAGAGCAAATTGTGGAAGATGAGCACGCTGCTTTTAGAAGAGAGATAGCCGGGCTGTTTGGCCAGCGCGGACGTTCTGCTGGAGAATTCACTATCAATATTGAGTATCGCCATGTTTTAAGCGGTGTTTCTCTTACTTTACCTGCCAATATGGTACAAGCTGTAGCAGACCTGCCTACAGTTAGAGCAATCTATCCGGACTTTGAGGTAAGTATGCCGGATCCTATGGATTTTGAGGGTAATATAGTGCCTGATTTCTTTGATGTATACAATATGTACGAAGATGAAGTAGTATATGATCAGGCTGATTACGATCAAAAAGATGAAGAAGATTACGAGCAAAACGACTACGCTCAAGAATATGACTATGATGCAGAACCCGAAGAAGCATTGGGCCTCCCAGTAGTTACTCTGGAAGTTAACGGCCCCGGTTGGGTATCTGTTTCCTTCCCTATTTTAGGTACGGAACATGAGGAGCTGGATGCTGACGAAGTGTTTGATGCGATAGCAAACGATGAATTAGAGATGCAAGAAGCCAACGACATGTTTGACACTACGGCAGACGGCGAGATGGATATGGGAGTATTGTCTCCTGGCATTATGGTTCCTGCCGGAACATGGATATTCTTTAATGCGTTCCCAACTCCTAATCATATGGTTCAATGGCCTTATAATGTTGAGGCAAATCCTATGATCTATGATCAAGCACTGCTACTTGTGGAAGAAGACACACATGTTGTAATTAACTTCTTAAGCATCGAGAATGCAGAAGGTGAAGCGACAATTACAGCCGCTCGCCGCACTATCACAGTAAGCTTAACTTACGGAACATTTGCACAGACATTAAATCCCTTTGCTTGGGAAATCACACCTGCACTTGGTCAAATTGAGCAAATGATTAGAGTTAGTGACACAGAAGTTCGCATAGTTGTAGAAAACCATGCTGTGGAAGGCGGCGTATACACCATCACAGCAGATGATAGGGAGTTCTCAAGATTCTATGCAAACTTTGTAAATCCTCTTAATATCAGAGTATTTGATGTTCCTTACATGGGTGGCGACTCCGGTCGTTATAGGATGCATGTTGAAGAATTGCATCAAAGAGGCATCGACGGTAGAGGCGTATTAATTGCCGTTATCGATACCGGTATAGACTGGATGCACCCTGCATTTGCTGGAACTTTCCCATCTGCTGAGTTTATGGCTGCTCGTGGGGTAACTATTACTCAAGAAGAAATGATTAATTTAGGAACAGATGAAAATCCAGATTGGCGCTTTGTCGGCCGTGACGTAGCTAGACTTTGGCCGGGGCAACCTTGGCGCGGCAATCCAACCACTCGACCTGCTGGAATACCGGGGCATGACCCGATGGAATCATCTCCGCTGCATTTCCCTAATTTAGCAGCTCTTCCTGCTTCTGGCTTGTCTTGGACCAGTCACGGTACTCACGTGGCAGGCTCTATAGTCGCTCAAAACTATGCAGGCCATGGTGATGTTGGACTACATAACTTTGACGTTTCAGCCCTTGGTGTAGCCCCCGGTGCATATGCCATTCACTACCGTAACCTTTGGGGCAGCACGCCAGGTGCTGTTACACTCGCATCTATCGAGAGTGCATACCTTGACAGAGCTGACGTTGTTAACATGTCCTTAGGTGGCGGAGTGTTTAATGCAACTGACGGCAATGTTATGGCTATCAATAGAACAGTTTTATCCAACCCATACATGGTATTCGTAATCTCTGCCGGCAATGGCGGCCCTAACTTTGTTACAGGCGGTAATCCAGGCAGCTCTACCATGGCCATTAGTGTTTCCGCTTTTGCCGAGCCTAGACATGGCGTACTTCTTCAAAGCAGTTACGGCAATGTTGTAGACGGCATAGCAACTTTTATGACGCCTCAAACAGAGTCCTTCATGGATGACACTGTCGTCCCCGGAAGGATTGTACTTAATAATCTTGCAATGAACCCAGTTCATAATGAAGATGGTGAGTTTAAGGTGTTTGCACTTCCAGTTACAGGTTCAAGCGGTGGAAATGCAGTTCTGCCTATTGGCTCAGGCGTTCGTGCGGACTTTGAGCGCCTCGTAGAAATTCATGGCAGAGAGGCTATAGAAGGTCATTTCGTTCTTGCACGCAGAGGCTCAGGCCTTGTTGAAATTGGCATAAATGCTTATCTATTCGGTGTTGCGGGAATCATACAAGTAACCGGTCCCGGTCAAGGAACTAACTCAGGCGGCTATATGGCTATGCCTCAGTTTAGTATGCACTTTGAATCTGGCCTTGCGTTTGCTCAGGCACTTACAGCCCCGTCAGACCCAATAGATCACTATGGCACTTTCCATTTCAACAACTTTTATACTGAATTTGATGATATCTTCTTAATCGATTTCTCAGCCAGAGGTCACGTAAATAACAGCTTTGAAATTAAACCTGATATAGGTGCTCACGGCGTTGCAACTCTTTCCACAAACCCAAGATGGTCTGTTAACCTTCCTTGGCAAACAGATGATATCCCATGGCAAGAGCATTGGAGAAATCCTGATAATTTCATAGGCTCTTATGCACTTAGTCAAGGGACATCTATGTCGGCTCCTCATGTTGCAGGCGGTGTAGCACTCATGATACAAGCAAGCACTGAGGGCGGTTCACGGTGGACAGCCGAAGAAATCAGGACTCGTGCAATGAATAATGCGGATCCTGTAACTCTTTACAGTCTTTATGGCTCAGATTATGAATACAGTGCATTCGCAGGCGCAAGACAGATGAATGTTCCAGCTGCTATCGATGCAACAACCGTTGTAGCTGTGAATTATCCTCGCTTGGCACATTTAGCAGGCACGCCTTTCCGCTTACAGCCTCACGTACGTGATATCCAGACAGGTTCCTTTAGCTTCGGTGGCGTTGGTGTAGGTGGAAGCAGCTCTCTTACGGCGTCCATATCCAGTGAAACAGGTGGCACGTACTATATTTCTCATCAGTTTATAGGGAACTCTAGGATGGCCGTACCAGCTTCGCACCGTGGAACCCTTATCCACCCGGGAACAGTAGTTGTTCCAGCGGGCGGATCTACTGACTTTATAGCTGAAATTACTATTCCTGCAAATGCTCCTACAGATTTTGTTGCAGGTGGCGCAACCACAACACCTCCAAGCACTGCAGGTGCTAGAAGCGGTAATATATATCATGAAGGATATATGATTGTACGCAGAGGCGGAGTAGATGGTAATATTGTTGCGAGACTGCCTTTCGGTGCAGTGGCTATACCACGTGCAACAGGTGAAGCTTCGGCTGAGCACGGAAGCAATATTATTACCGTAACCTTAGGACAAGTAGCTCCACAGACTAATGGAGTATTTGCAGCAGCGGCATCGCTGACACCAGCCAGATTTACCATTGGTGGTGATAACGCAGCAGATCTTGGAGCAATTACAGGCGTTCAAAGAGTAAGCAATACAGTAGTCAACTTGACTGTAAGTGGCCAAGTTAGAGCAGGTCATTATACTATCCATGCAGACGACGCGGCTTTCTCCTCCGCTTTTACACCAAACGTTGCGGCCACCGGCGGCATTACGCAGGCCCATGATTCGCGATTAATAGGCCTTGCAACTTTTGCAGACGCATTGCCAATAACAGTTGAAGGAATACCTCAAGTTTTATCTCTTGTAGCCTTCAACAATGGTACGGATACACAAGTGCCTAGCCTAGCCGGTAATATTCGCATCTGGACACAAATTAACGGTGTGAATACCCCAATTCCTATGAGCGCAGTAATAACTGCTGTTGATCAGGATGGCAATGACGCTATGCAATTTGTGACTAGAACGCGTCAATGGACCACTGCCGGATGGCAAGACAACTATGTCCGTTTCGATGTAGTAAAAGCGGGTGCCAATTGGCAGACTATTGATTTCACAGTGACTTTGAATGACCAGAGTGTTACAGTTGTTCTTATCAATGATAGATTTGTTCCAGCAAGCCCTGCTCCGGTCTTTACTGTTAACGCTTTTAACAATGGTACCGACGCTCAGGTGCCTAGCCTAGCAGGAACCATCCGAATCTGGACGCAGCTTGACGGTGCAAATGCACTTGTTCCTTTCGCCGATTTGACGGTTAGTGCAACTCTTATGGATGGTACATGTGCTATGGAGTTTGTTCGAATCAATCGCATATGGAATAATCCTGATTATGTCAATTTAATAGACGTTAACAAGAATGCATCTTGGCCATATATCAATTTATCTATAAGTTTGCCCGGCCAAACCATTGACTTGCTGCTTATAAATAATAGAGCATAAGTGAAGTCAATGTATGTATTTAGAAATTAAGGTATGAACAAAAGGGACTTGGCAAGAGCCAAGTCCCTTTTGCTATTAAAAAGCTCGTGACGTTTTCTAGATATAAGCAAAAACATTTTATACCGAGATACGTCGAAGGCACTTGTTCATATGCATAAATTGGTTTAGCCCATTTGTGTTAATATTTCCAAATGCTTTTTTAAATTTTTCAAATTATACTACTCTGCTCAAGATATTTTGTTAGAAGTAAACATAAAGGCCGACCTAAATAAGGCCCGAAAAAGCACCGTCGCTTATAGACTAGATATCACCTAACCATACACTGATTAGTACCGTCAGAGGTTGAAAAACTGCCTCACTTTCCTACTGCTTGTTCACGACGGATGAATTCTGCATTTACCTTCGATATTTTAAGCAATACTTTAATTCAATTTTGACTCGTTTATTAATAGTCGCAAACATAAATAAATTGCAAAAAGTATTGTTTTTTTGTAATTCTTTCTGTTATAATGTTATCCACATCAAATAATTGGACTAATAGCGTAATATGACGTAAAAATAAAGCGTCATTATTGACTAAATATAGAGAGCAACTATTTCACAATCTGCGTTTAATGCTCCACTTTTTATCTTTATTGACTTATATAGCCAATAAACTTGGAAATAGTCCAATAAAGTTTACTCTTTTTCATCGCCGGCACTTCCTCGCTTTACAGAAAAAGTGCCGCGATTTGGCCTCTTTTCAAGCTTTTGACTATAACCTCTTAACATATTTCTTGACTTAGGCATTATCATATCAGCCATAATATCACCCCATGGATACTGAATCATCATAAAATCAATATAGTGCAACGTTCACAAAATTTTGCACCTAAAAAGGAGGCGTGATAGGCAAAAATTAAGCTCTACGGCTCTGGGATTACGGAGCTGTAAAATGCAATCAAGAATCGAGCAGGGCTTAGGATAAGCCCTAGTTAAAGAGGAGGTCTATTAATGAACAAGCAACAGTTTAAGCTAGGCCGTAAAGAGCTTCACAGAAAGTTGAAGAGCTCGCTTGCTGTTCTGCTTTCTGTCCTACTTGTATCAGGCATGGTGCCTATAACACAAGTTCTTGCAGCAGAAGCAGAGGAGCTCAACTTTGCTACATACGAAACCCATGAAGTCATTGTGACTGAGGAGCAGCTTGCGGCGCTCGAAGAGGTGCAGAGATTTAACAATTTTATCGGGCTTGTAGGCTTTGAGGACGAACTTGCCCTGCCAAATGATACTACTCAGATCCCAGTCATTGTTTTCTTTGAACACAATCCGGCAAGCACTCAAGTTATTGAAGCCGCAGTAGAAGGTTATTCCCTTTCTTTGTCAGAGGCACAACAAATCGTAGAAGATGAGCATTCCGCTTTTAGGAGAGAATTGGCTGATCTTTTTGGTTCTTCTCCAAGAGGGAGAAATGCTGGCGCAGACTATCACATTACTACCCAGTATCGCCATGCACTAAATGGTGTTGCTATGACTCTTCCTGCTAATATGGTGGAAGATGTAGCAAGAATTGGTGTTGTGCGAGCTATTATCCCAGATATACCACTTGCTCCTCCTGATCCTGTTTCTGATAGTGACGAGGAGTTTGCGAGCTTTGCTGAAGCTTTATTGGGTCAAAGCGCAACGCCTTTTATGGACAGTGCAAATCCATGGGGTATGCTTCAGGGTCGTAACAGAATGAATGCTGATGAAATGCATAGGCGTGGCATAGACGGTACAGGTATCATCGTTGCTGTTATCGATACAGGTATAGACTGGATGCACCCTGCTTTTACAGGCAGCTTTGCCAGTGCAGATGTGATCAATGCTGCAAGAGTTGCTAGATTTGGACCGGGCGGTACTGCAGGTCACTATCCAGAGCTTGCCGTTCAACTTACTCAAAATGAACTTTTCAATATAAATAGATACGAAACAGGTCCGTTTGGCACTGTTGGCTTCCCAAGAACTGGTCAAGAGCCTGAATATGTATTCTTAGGCCGTGACAATATGCGCCTGTGGCCAGGTGGACGGGGCAATGACCCTCGCGGTAATCCGATACAACCGGGTGGAACTCCGATAAATTGGGCTTATCCACAGCTTCTGCCCCCGGGAATGCCAGGAAATAATCCGTCAGAATGTTCTCCGCTTTATTTCGTGAATGAAGCCGGTGTAAACATGAGAACACAACTTAACCTAGTTGAAGCCGGGCCATCGGCTAGCATACCTGGCTGGTCTTCCCATGGTACGCATGTTGCCGGCACTATATTGGGCAGGCCATATCCTGATATAAGCGCACCTAATTTTAACCCGGCACAAGCCATAATGGGCATAGCACCCGGAGCATACGGCATACATTACCGTGGCCTCTATGGGCATGGCCATACTTATGCTTCTATTTGGATATCTGCGCAAGAGTGGGCTTTTCTTGATGGTGCCAGCGTCGTTAACCTCTCAATTGGACAACAGGTAGCATCAGCAATTAATATAATTAACCACAGCATAAATCAAATTATGCTTGCCGACCCATCCATCGTATTCACAGTTTCTGCGGGCAACAATGGCAGCGGCGGCTTCTTTACTGGCAGTAACCCTGGCGGTGGTTCAATTGCCCTCACCGTAGCTATGTTTGGAGAGCCTGCTCAAGGGGTTTCAATCGAAGGTGATAATTTACCAAATGGTAGCGGTATCGTTTTCATGGCACCTAATCTTGGTGCGCCTTCATTAGTTAATCATCCTACATATGGCTATATTTTTAACCGACCTAACTTGACGCATGACGCCGGGGAATTCAAAATATTCGCTATGCCTGTTACTCCAAACAGTCCAACCGGTGACCAAGGTGCTTTGGCAAATGTTCCTGTTGGCGCAGGCACAGTAGCAGATTTTAATGCACTTTATGCCCTGCATGGTGAAGATCTAGAAGGTCATTTCGTCCTTGTGCGCCGGGGAGAAGGCTTTGCAGACATTGCTCCAAGGGCAGCAGCCCTTGGTCTTGGCGGCATAATACAGATAAACACACCTCACCAAGCCCTTCCATCATTTTCGACCAATGCGGTTCTGATGTTTGGTATGCGTTATGAGTCGGGTGCAGCTTTCGCTCGCAGTTTAGCAGGCGGGTATGGCTACTTCAGCATATTAGCTAGAGATTACCACGCTCTGCCTACTGTGGCTGCTGGATCTTCCAGAGGCCCTACGGAGCTGTCTTATGAAATTAGCCCTTGCATTGGTGCTCATGGTGTGACGGTGTTCTCTGCCGTTCCAAGAGCAACAATAGGCGGAATGGCGAACATACCTTGGCAAAATCGCCCATGGCAAAATGCTTACGGCAATATGTCAGGTACATCTATGGCTGCCCCTCACCTAGCGGGTGCAGTTGCTCTTATACAGCAATACAGCTTGGAAAACGCCGGCGGAATGTGGCCTAATTATGAAATCAGGACCCGTATAATGAATACAGCTATACAGCTTGATTATCCGGGCAATATCTACGGCCCATTTGACGGTGCAAGAAATGTCGATGTCTTAGCGGCAACTCAAACAGATACTATTGTATTTGTCGAATTTGATAAAGTATCAACCAATTTGTTTGTAGACTGGGGTTCCCCAGCACAAACCTTTGAAACTACTTTAACAGGAGCTTTAAGTTTTGGCGGATTTAATCGTAACTTAAGCTCAGTAGGTCAAAGTCCAAGACATATAGGCAGTGGAGCTGCAAGCTATACAATACGTGCCTATATCGAGAACAACTCAACTGCTCAGGTAGTGTATACACTAACCCATAGGTTTAATGCTGCAGGGCTTCGCCCGGCCAGACCAGCGGGCTCACACACAACTCCAATCGATGGAGCAACCCTAGACCATCCGGGTACAATAAGCGTTCCCGCAAACTCTCGCGTGCCTTTCGATGTAACCATTAACCTACCTGCTAGCAGTGACCTTGGTTTCCATGAGGGCTTCATGACCATAACAGGCGGCAGTCATGATATAGTCATACCTTTTGCGGCGGTTGCATACGACAGACAGCCTGCATTCCAGTTCTTAGGCTTGTATCGGCCTGTTGTTACTACAAATGTTGATGCAGCCCAAAATATGACTAGCCATGAGCTTATTATGTATTTCACACAAACTTGGGGCTTCTATGCCGATTTCTATCTCATAGATGCAATACCTGCAAGAGAAGCCGGCTTGACTGCCGATAACTGGTTTAGCGGCTCAACTAACACCGCGGGTTTCCATGTTTTAGACTTTGAAGAATATATCATGGGTACAACCATGGGTACCGCAGGCCACTATCGCGGAAGATTCGGCAGACACTTCCCTAGAAACCGCGGTTTGGTTTCTGACACAATGCGCGGTGTAATTTTTGATGGTTATTATACCCCGCTTATGTGGGAAAGCCTTGACGGTATAGGTGAACGTACAAAACTTGATCGCGAAGGTGAATTCTACATAGGAATCACTATATTCAGGCAATCATCAAATGCGGCGCTACCTGGTGCGGCTATAGGCCAAAGCCATATGTGGTTCTGGGAGCAAAATATCTTAGTGCCATTCTATGTAGACAATACTCCGCCCGAATTTACTGCATTAATCATTAATGGTTTTGATGTAGATTTGTCTGAGGTTGACCCTGTTGTTCACATCGAACAAATTGCAGCACTTAATAATGATGGTGCCGAACCTACTGACGTTGTTATCACAGGTAATGTTTTTGATGAGTGGACAGCACAAGCCATCACAGACAATTTGACTTTAGGTGTGTGGACAAACGGACAAGAGATCAGTATACCAAATAATCTTGCTCTTTGGGCATTGGCAGGAGAAAACACGTCAGATAACAGACCTGTGCTTGCAACACTTTCAGATAATGGTGATTTTGAGGTGACCTTGCCGGGAGCATTAGTCCATGAAGCGATAGAGATTACTCTTTGGCTAATTGACGGTTATGCACCGGTGCCTATTGTAAACCAAGTGCCAATTGGGGTTGGCAATCCTAATTCCACGGCAGCTCCTAATGCTATTAATTCCTATTGGCATCAGCCCGCTGCAGCGAGAATACTTTCTGACGTACAAGAGTATTTCGAACCGGATGGATTTGTTAGGGCTACTCCTGAAATAGGAGCTATGCTGCGCAGTGACGTGCTTTTTGGCCGTGCACATAATAGCAACCCGTCAGTATTTAATATACCTGCTGAACAATTCGGTCACTTTGCTTGGTCAGGCCTTAATGTGACGGAGCTTAATATTACTGTCGAAGCACCTCCGAATTTCACACTCCAAGCCTTCAATAATGGCAATAGTAACAACCAATCTCTAGCCCAAGCAGGACTAATCCGCATATGGACACAGTTAAACGGTGTAAATGCTTTAGTTCCTTATAAAGGATTAGAGGTAACTGCAGTCCTTCCAAATGGTCAAGATGCAATGGAGTTTATCCGCATTAACCGCATATGGAATGACCCTGATAATGTTAATCTAATAGACATTAACAAAAATGCTCCATGGCAAAGAATATACTTCACAGCAACATTATTTGGGCAGAGCGTAGAAATAGTTCTTTTGAACGATTTGTTTGTCTCTGCTGAGTTTAGCCTTAATATCTTCAACAACGGCCCTGGCGGCAGCCCAAGCACTCCAAATGAAAGTTTGGCTCAGGCTGGATTAATCCGTATGTGGACAAGGCTTGATGGAGTAACTGCTGACGTTGAAGTAGCAGAAATATCTGCATTAGACCAAAACGGAAACTGCGCAATGGAGTTTGTACGTATTAACCGTGCGGGTGACTTGGTAAGGTCTATAGACGTAATTAAACACGCTCCGTGGCAGACAATTGACTTCTCTATAACTGCTCATGGTCAAAATGTTCTAGTGCAGCTCATTAACAGCAGATATTTCTCAACTGTAGTTTTCGCCGAAGATTGGCGGCCACGAATCATCGTATGGTTCCATCAAGGTCTACCCGGCAATACAGACACTTTTGGAGCTGCGGTAGACAATATCGCTGTATACGTCGACGGGCAGCCTGCCAATATAAGAGACTTTACAGGAAACGTAGCTGGACATCAGACTCAAGTACCTTCTATTCAAATCCGTAAAGACTTGCCTTGGCAAGAGATGGTTATCAGCGTGACAGAATTTGGGCAGACAATTACGCATACTTTCATTAATAATATGTATGCGAGCTCAGTTGATGAGTTGGTATATGCTGAAGAACTTGAGGGGGAAATGGTGTATTAATTAAGAGCTTCATAAATATCGATAGTAGCTCTTGATGTAACTAATAAGTTTTAGGGCGTGTTCCACTAATGGGTTGCCATCATTAACGAGCTGGTGAGCGCGCCGCCGAAAAAAGGCGAAATGTTAGCCGCAAAGTGTGGTGACAACTTAGAGTTGGAATACGCCCTAAAATGATAACACAAAACCCGTGAGTGTTGTACAATAATGCTCTAATAATAAAGTATCAATGTGGGATGTCATATATCAGTCAAAAGTTAGGTGAGGGGTGAGAATTTAACTATATGGCGTGGGAAGGATCCATCCGAGCTTGGCATGCAAATAAAACGATAACTCCTCCTGCGCAGGACAAAAGAAAGGGTTCATGTAGTATGGACCTGTTTCGAAACCCCATTCCAGCATCTTTGCAGCAAATTTTGCAATCTGCTTCGTCACTGCCTCTTAGCGCACTACCTCGAGTATGGCGGTTCCTAACATCTCACATAAAAGTTTGCTGTCAAATCTGCTGAAAGCGGATTTCGGAATAGATCTAATGCACACTAAATTAGTTAGCGAAAGGAGATTTTTATGAACAAGAGATTGTTTGGGTACAAACATAAGGCTCTTCGAAAAAACTTAAGAAATACGCTTGCTGTTTTGCTTGCAGTTCTCCTTACAACTGGTGCAGTTCCTCTGTCTGGGATTTATGCTGTAGAAGTGGATGAACATGAAATGCTTTCAGAAGAAACTCACGAAATCATTATAACAGAAGAACAGCTTAGCGCTTTTGAAGCGATTCAAGAATTTAATGAAAGTTTTGTTGGCCTTGTTGGCTTTGAGGGCGAGCTTGCTCTGAGGGACGATGATGCTCAGGTGCCTATTATTGTTTTCTTTGAGAGCACGCCGGCAAGCACTCAAGTCATTGAGGCGGCAATGGAAGGCTACTTCCTTTCTTTGGATTCAGCAATGCAAGTCGTTGAAGATGAGCATGCCTCATTTAGAAGAGAACTGAGCGGCCTTTTTGGCTCAACTCGAGGAAGAACAGCGGCTGGCTATCACATCACTATTGAATATCGCCATACTTTCAATGGCGTATCTATGACTTTGCCGGGAAATATGGTAGAGGCAGTAGCGGGGCTTGACTCTGTCCGCGCCGTCTTCCCTGACTTCCCTCTGGATCCTCCTGATGTGATAGAGGATGATGTAGAAGGTTTTGTTCCCTTTGACTCTGAGGAAGGGCAAGCAGCAACAAATACCGGTACGCTAGGGCAAGAAGTTTGGGGTGGCTTACAAGGCCGCTTAAGAATGAATGCAAATGAGCTCCATGATAGAGGATACGATGGTGAAGGCATCATTATCGCTGTTATAGACTCAGGCATAGACTGGATGCATCCAGCTTTTGCAAATTCTTTCCCTCCTGCAAGTGTTATTTATGAAGCAAGGCAAGCTAGATTTGGACCTAACGGTACTGCAGGACATCGCCCTGCCCTTGTGGTTCCTCTGTGGGATGGTGCAAATAACCCTGGTGGGTATAATGAACTTTTTAATGTTAATAGATACACCCATGGCGACCTCGATACAATAGGGCGGCCTAGAACAGGTGAAGCGCCTGACTATCGTTTTGTAGGGCGTGACCATATGCGCCTGTGGCCGGGCGGCCAGGGTAATGACCCGCGCGCCAATCCACTGCAGCGTGGAGGATCTCCCGGTCATGCCGGAAGCCCAGCTACATGGACATATCAAGTGCCCATGCCATTCGGAATGCCGGGGAATAACCCCATGGAAGCATCACCATTAAACTTTGCAACAGATGCAGGCATTGATATGCGTCAAACATATGGGCTATGGCCGGCAGGACCTGGGAACCTATCAAATGTTTGGGGAACCCACGGCACTCACGTCTCAGGCTCAATACTCGGCAGACCTTTTGGCGACGACCCAGGTACAGCTATTATGGGCGTTGCACCGGGCGCATGGGGCGTACATTATCGCGGTCTCTACGGCGGCCAGAGAGTATATGCATCCGTTTGGATATCCGGTCAAGAGTGGGCTTTCCTTGATGGTGCTACTGTAGCCAATATGTCTCTCGGTTACCAAATGGCTGCTGCCATGTCTATTATGAATAACTCTGTGAATAACCTTATGCTGGCTGATCCAACTATGGTATTCACAATTTCCGCAGGCAATAGCGGCCCTAATTTCTATACAGGCGGAAACCCCGGCGGATCCATCATGGCGATCACTGTATCTGCCCTTGCAGAGCCAATGCGCGGACTTACAGTTGAAAGTGCAGACTTCACAGGCTTAGGTGCCGCAACCTTTGTAACAGCCCGTGATAATGCTCGAGTGGAAGAGCTTGGGAATGGTAATTTTGTAATTAACCATCCTAATGCAGGTTTATTGCATAACAATGGCGAATTTAAAATCTTTGCCATGCCTAGAGTAAATAGTGCAGTCCAAGCCGATGCCCCTGTTGGTACGGGTACAGTTGCAGAATTTGCTGCTCTTTATAATGAACATGGTGTGGATTTAGAAGGACACTTTGTCCTTGTACGCAGAGGCGAAACTGCCGCAAATCTAAATACCAGAGCCCATAACATTGGTCTTGGCGGAGTAATCGCAGTCAACGATCCTAATGTAGCGCCGCTTGTAATTAATGCTGCGGGCACACTTGCAAGCCTAACTAGCGTACCTATTCTTCAGCTTGATCGCACGGCAGGTGCTCAGTGGGCCACTAACCTAACAGAGGGGGATGGATACGGTTCTTTTAGGTTTACCAATAATAATGTCATAAGTGATTTCACACACGGAAGCCCTATTACAAATACCGGCGGCCTACCTAGCACTCAAGGTTTCTCTTCCAGAGGGCCTTTAGCCGGAAGCTTTACAATCAGTCCTGATGTTGGTTCGCAAGGCGTGAATGTTTTCTCGGCTCATCCAAGGTTTTCAACTGCTGGAACTGGCTTGAATTTTGCTCAAATTAATACGAACCATGCCTGGCGAGATATTCCATGGGAGCGAGCTCATCAAAACAGCTCAGGTACATCCATGTCTGCTCCTCATGTTGCCGGCGCAGTTGCGCTTATGCAGCAGTACAGCCAACAAAATAACCTTGGTGCATACAACGGAATGTGGGGCAATTATGAAATTAGGACCCGTATGATGAATACCGCAATCCAGTTGGATTATCCGGGTAATATCTACGGCGCATTTGATGGTGCGAGAAATGTTGATGTTTGGGCGGCTACACAGACAAACACTGTAGTATTTGCAGAGTATAATAGAATTCCAACTGTTTTGTTTGTGCCTTACAACAGTCCAATGCAAAATCATGAAAGCACACTTAAAGGTTCTTTCAGTTTTGGGGGCTTTAATGTTCATCCGGGACTTAGCGGTAGTACGCCGAATACCCCGGCAGCAAACGGTATTAGAAATATCGGCGAACGTGCCGGAAGCTATACTATACGTGCATATATTGAAAATAATGGGAGTGCGGAAATTACATATGCAATAAGCCATAACTTTATCCCCGCGGGTCAGCGCCCCGCAAGGCCTGCCGGTAGCATGGCAGCTCCTATTGGTGGTGCAACTCTTGCCCATCCAAGCTCTTTAACTGTTCCTGCGGGTCAGAGAGTGGGCTTTGATGTAACCATCAATCTTCCGGAAGGCTCCGAAGTAGGCTTCCATGAGGGCTTTGTGAGAGTAACTGGCGGTAGCCACGAAATAGTTCTGCCATTTGCGGCTGTCGCATACAGCCAAGAGCCTACCTTTGAATTTTTAGGGTTGTATCGTCCTGTTATTACTACAAATAAGCCGGGCGAAGGCGCTCAAAACGTAACAAGCAACGAACTTATTATGCACTTCCAACAAACTTGGGGCTTCGCAGCTGTATTCTATCTTATTGACAGAGGGGCAGTAAGAGAAGCAGAAATCTTGAATCCTAATTTAGGTTTCGGTCCTGATACTTGGCTTAGAAGCACAATCAACCCTGATGGTACTCATGAGCCCGAGTTTGCAGAATTTATTTTGGGAACAACTATGCAAACCGCAGAAGACTATGCTAACAGGTGGTCAAGATATTTCCCGCGTAATCGCGGCGGCGGTGTAAACCCTGCTGATACTATGCGTGGTGTTATCTTTGATGGATATTATACCCCTGGCATATGGGAATCCCCTGCAGGTATTGGTGAACGCACAAGGCTTATGCAAGAAGGTGAATTCTACATAGGTATCAGTATATTCAGACAAACGCCAACCGCTACTTTGCCTGGCCAAGCTGCAGGGCATAGCCATTGGGTATTCTGGGAGCAAAGCCTATTGGTACCATTCTATGTGGATAATACTCCGCCTGTATTTAATTCTATTACCGTAAATGACATTGAGGTAGATATGCTCTCAAGAACTACTCCGGCTGTGCATGTCGAACCAATGATTACGTTTAACGAAGAGATTGAAGAATACAGCCACAATGATCTTGTCATTACTGGTAATGTTTTTGATGAATGGATTGCAGAAGCTATAGAAGGTACAACTTTTGACGTCTGGAACGAGCATTTGTTTGGTGGGCAAGTAAGCAATCCGTTTGCGAGAGTGAATAAGGCGAATAATCTTGCACTGTGGGTTCTGGCCGGTGATAATGAAGACGGTAATAGACCAATACGTGCAAATGTTGAACCTAACGGTGATTTTAATGTAACACTGCACGGCGCATTAACCGGTGAAGAGGTAGAGCTTAACTTCTGGCTTATTGACGGATATGCCCCTGTTCCGGTTGTGAACCAAGTGCCTATTGGCGTAGGTAACCCTCATGCCCCTCAAGCTCCGGCTGACCCCAACAACTGGTGGAATGTGCCTGCTGTGGCTAGGACGCTTAGCGGTGCGGAAAGTCATTTTGAACTATACGATTCAGATGGCTTTGTAAACGCATCAGGTTTAGAAGCTCTTCTTCGTTCGGATGTCGTTTTCGGCCGTCATAGCATCAACCCGGCGGTAAATAACATCCCTGCTGAGCACTTTAATCACTTCGTTTGGTCAGGCCTTAACGTTGCTCAGTTCAGCGTTACAGCTACTTGGGAGGACGTACCTGTGGCGGAGTTTGGGCTCTATGCCTTCAATAATGGCAATGATAACAATGCATCATTGGCAGAAGCCGGTCTTATCCGCATCTGGCCTCAGCTTAACGGCGTTACTGCTCCTATCTCAATGAGTGCCGTGGTAACTGCTGTTGATCAGGATGGCTTTGATGCTATGGAATTTGTACGTAAGAATCGTGGGTGGAATGATGCTACAGGCTGGCAAGATTTTTTCATTAACTTTGATGTAAACAAGCACGCCCCATGGCAAACCATTACGCTTACCGTAACTGTATATGGTCAAGTATCCACACTTACACTTATCAACAACAGATTTTTAGGGCTTCATGCTTATAACAACGGCACTGATGCGGAAGTTCCAAGCATGGCGGGCAATATCCGCATTTGGCCGAAACTGGGCGGCAGTATAGCACCAATACCAATGGATGCGATAATATCTGCAATTGACCAAAATGGTAATAATGCTATGGAGTTTGTAAGTATAAACCGCTTATGGAGCGACGCGGGATGGCAAGACTATAATGCCAACTTTGACGTAACTAAAGATGCACCATGGGAGACGATTGTCTTTAGCGTGACTGTATACGGTCAAACTGTAGTGCTGGAACTTATTAATGATTGGTTTAATTCATCTACTCCTGTTCAAACTCTAGGGCTTCAAGCCTTTAACAATGGCAATGATAACAATGCGTCTTTAGCACAGGCTGGGCTCATACGTATATGGACTCAGCTTGACGGTGCAAACGCACTTGTTCCTTTTGCAGTGCTGACTGTGGAGGCAAAACTTCTGGACGGCACATGTGCTATGGAGTTTGTTCGTATCAATCGTATATGGAATAATCCTGAGTATGTAAATATGATTGACGTTAACAAAAATACGCAGTGGCAGTATATTGATCTTTCTGTAGATTTAGGTGGACAGAGCATAGATCTACGGCTTATTAATAATAGGTTTGCCCCTGATTCTGCAGAGTCAATGTAATATGATTTAAATTGATGCGAGCTTTTGTTATTTCAATGCTCAATAAAATGTAAAGTATAACACTTCATCAAAAGCGTTCAGATTTTTCACATCTGAACGCTTTTGCTTTTTGCTTTACAAAAAAGATGCGGAAATTGTAAAATGATGATTCTCAAGCGATATAGTAATAAGACGTCACCTCTTTTTAATTTTTTCATAATATGTAGATGAACAAAAAAGGAGGCGAACTAAAATGTCACAAGAATGCATAACGAACATAGATGATATGGGGTTAAAAAGCGTTATGCCGATAGATCAAGACAAAGACAGTAACAACCGTTTTGTCAAAGTAGCGGCGGAAGTAATGTTGTTATTACAAGGCTATCACAAACATGTCTTTATTACTGAAACAGATTTCATGAGATAGCCAGAGAGAACAGCCTCGCTAGCTATCGAGGTTGGCCTTGCGACGTTAATCGCAAGACCCTTATTGTTCATTATAAGGCCGTAGTCATACGGCCAGCCAAACCGTCTTGAATTTTTTAAGACGGTTTAGCCATTATCTGATTTATAAAACTTATAGTTGAATAATTTAAAAATAGCTGCAATAATAGCGTACTTCTTCTAGTCTGCGTCTCTAAAGGCACTTTCTTAATTAGCATAAAACATCTGGGTTTATTGTAGCTATTTTGAAGTTATTCAACTATAATATTACATAATTTTAAAGGCTTCATTTTATTATAGCCTGAGGTGTTTAGATAATGTTATAGTTTATTCATGTTTACCAAAAGCCTATATAATGTTTCTACACCTGCCCCTGTGCCGCCTTTTTTAAGAAACTCGTATTTAGGTGTTGAAACAAAAGCTGTACCAGCTATGTCAATGTGAATCCAAGGCAAGCCCTCAGTAAAATATTCCATAAATAACCCTGCAGTAATTGCTCCGCAGCCGTCAGATACATTTTTGATATCAGCCATTCCAGTTTCAATCATGGTGTAATATTCGTCATGACGCGGTAGCTGCCAATATTGTTCACCCGTTTGTTTTGAGGAATCGAGGAACGATTTTAAGAAGCCCTCATCATTTGACATTACACCGGCTGTATAATGACCAAAAGCTGCTACTACTGCTCCTGTTAGTGTTGCAATATCTATCACGCGTTTTGCCTTCTCTTTGTGTATTGCATAAGTCATTGCATCACACATAATTAAACGGCCCTCCGCGTCGGTGTTTAGTACCTCGATAGATTTGCCAGACATAGAATGAATCACATCGCCAGCTTTGAAACTTTCGCGAGAAATGCGATTTTCAGCCATAGGAATAACAGCAATTACATTTGCCTCTACCCTATTTTTTGCTAACGCACACACTGCAGCAAACGCAGCAGCGCCACCCGCCATATCGCTCTTCATATTTGCCATAGAACTACTAGGCTTTAAATTGTATCCACCAGTGTCATAGGTCAATCCCTTGCCTATTATTGCAGTTATATCATCAGGTTCCCCAGGATTTCCCATGTACCTAATTACAGCTAAGCGCGGCAAGTTCCCTGAGCTCGAACCCACCGCCCATAATGCGCCCATTTTCATATCTTGAATGCCTACTTCATCAAAAATAGTTACGTCCAGACCCAGTTCTTTCGCATGAGCCTGCATTGTTTCCGACATGATTTTGGGTGTCATTTTATTGCCCGGCGTATTAACTAGTTTACGGGCCAATTTAATATGGTCCGCTAATACGGTAATCTCTTCTATAATTCCATTTTCCCTATCCAAAAATAGGTTGAACACGCTTTTTTCTTCGGAGGTATCGCTTTGAAAATGAATTGGTTCATCAAATGCTAATTGTGCTCCAAGTACCAAAGCACGAATTCCAGCCTCACCAAGCAAATTTTCAATCTCACATGTTATGACAAGAGCTGATTTTCCTCCGATTTTTTTCACAGTATTAATCACTGTTGCAATAGCACGCATTACTACTAATGAATTAACTGCCTCTTTATTACCCAGGCAAATGGAAAGCTGGGCAACACCATCGTTATAATTTAGTGTAGTCTTTAACTCTGATTTTCGCATAACATTTATTTTTTCATCGAATGTAAAGTTTATTCTATAATCATAAGGCTCATTATTATAAATTTTCAGCATTACATACCTCCAAGAATTAGCAACTCCAGTTTAAAATCATCCTCTAGCTAAGTTTTATATTGTCCAGAAACCGGCAGTACAAAACTTGTCAAGGTTGGTTTTCAACGTAAGTACTGTATTATCGTTCACATGTTTCTCATAGAATTCGCAAAAGGAACGTAACCTATGACGTCCCTTTTGCGATATGTTTACCCTACTCTATTTCCGTTTTCCAAAGCCCGTGCAAATTACAGTATTCATAGACTGCGACCGGCTTATCATCAACAAAGCTAAATTCAGCATTTGGGCTGTCTCCGGGTTTCAAGCGTTTACATTGACCCCCATGCTTTGTTTCTACAAAAATAAACTGTATATAATGTTCATCAACCATTGGATGAGGGACACTGCCAACTTTAACACTCATACTATTACCAGAAATCGTTGCCTCCGGTAGGTGTTTCTCATTACTTGCCTCAAATGTATTAGGAACAAGTTCAGCCATTTCCTGACCACAACAGGAAACTGGTATCCCTTTGTCTTCAATTAAGCCTAATAAATTACCGCAATGCTTGCAAATAAAAAACTTTTGTTTTCCATTCATGTGCATACCCCTTATTTTTAATCATTCCAATCAATCCCGCCAACTAAAACATGCCTTTTCTCCACAATCCAGCAACGTCTCCGTCAGCACTTTTCACTCCGTGAAGATGCCCGGATAAAGCTCTTCGTTTCACTGGATTCCTGCTAGCCTTAGGCCTGCCCCCACATACTTCTGTTTTTCGGGTGGGCCAGGACAAAAGCGGCGTAAGCAATGTTGCATCTTCCACGCTTTGCCTAATGGTTCCTAATGTCGTCTCTTTGCCTTATGGAAAAAATCCAAAGTTTTACTTGTACATATTTAAAGTGGCTTGACTATATCTTATGAAAATTGGTCTTTCCCCACGCCGCAAAGAGGACAAAGAAAGTCTTGCGGTATATTCTCCCATTTAGTACCAGGAGTGATTCCATTGTCGGAGTCTCCGGTGGATTCGTCGTAGACCCAACCACATACAGTACAAATATGCTTCATTATTTCCCCTCCAGCTTAATAGTTAATCACACGTAACTCGAAATATGCTTGTGAGTGGTCGCATACAGGACATTGCTTCGGAGCATTAGCGCTATCAGCAAGATGTCCACAATTGCGGCAAATCCAAACATTTTTCTCTGTCCTAGAAAAAACTTTACCAGTTTCAATATTTTCTAATAACTTGAGATAACGCTCCTCATGCTCTTTTTCAATTTTAGCGACCCCGTCGAACAATTGTGCAATTTTATCAAAGCCCTCCTCACGAGCCTCTGCTGCCATCTTCTTGTACATATCAGTCCATTCGAAGTTTTCTCCAGCAGCAGCATCTTTGAGATTTGGTATTGTATCTGGGATTTTGCCGCCATGAAGCAATTTAAACCACATTTTTGCATGCTCCATTTCATTATAGGCAGTTTCTTCAAAGAAAGCTGCTATTTGCTCATAGCCATCTTTTTTTGCTTTTGAGGCATAATAAGTATACTTGTTCCTGGCTTGTGATTCCCCGGCAAATGCCGCCATTAAGTTTGCTTCGGTTCTTGTTCCTTTCAAATCTGCCATTCTTGTCACTCCTTTTTTTATTAACAGAGAGATGCCTTTATGAAAGCATAATCTCTATCATTAACATTTTTTAACATAATTGACATATTCTTATTGTTGTATTATAATGCATATATGCTATGATTGTCAATAAGGAGTTGGTATTGATAGATAAGAAAAAGAAAACAAGGAATACTGTGCAGAAAAAAATCATCTTAGACACATTAAAAAAGCTTAACAACCATCCAACAGTTGAGGATGTGCATGCTGAGGTGAAAGAAACTTATAGCACAATAAGCAAAAACACTGTATATCGTAATTTGCGCCAGCTGGCTGATGATGGAGAAATACGAAAAGTTTCATTTCCGGGCGAACCAGAAAGATATGACAGTACCAATGTCAGGCATTACCATTTTCAATGCAAGATCTGCAGCTCAATGTCCGATATAGAGATTGAATACCTTGATGATATAAACAAAGCAGTAAAGAAAAAGCAAGGGCTTCATATTGATGAACACGAAATCGTCTTTAGAGGCATTTGCCTACAATGCGAAAACGTTTGAAAATAAAACATACCAGCAGAGCCTTCATCACGTTGTCTATCGTTGGGGGCTGCATTTTTATATTACTCATAGCATTAATCAAAACCAAAATAATTACGAAAGAAGGCCTTTTACGATGAACGATGTATTATTTGCATTTTTATTAACTTTTATTGCAGGATTAGCCACAGGCATAGGGGGTCTTGTGGTTTTATTCTCTAAAGTCACAAACAAAAAGTTTTTGTCTATATGCCTTAGTTTTTCTGCGGGAGTAATGATCTATATCTCTTTCGCTGAAATATTTTTAGAGGCGTTTGAATCGCTGGAATATGTATATGGCGAAGGAATGGGGTATCTTATCCTCACTGTGTCTTTCTTTGCTGGTATTGCAATAATGGCAGTAATAGACAAATTTATCCCCGGTGATGAGGCACATACGGAGTTATTAGATAGTGATTCTACGCCGGAACAAGTCTCTCTCAAAGAGAAAAAGGAATTAAAGCGCACAGGAATTTCATCTACTATTGCTATCGCTATACACAATTTTCCCGAAGGGCTAATCACTTTCATGGCGGCATTATATGATCCTGCCATGGGCATAGCTATAGCTATAGCTATTGTAATTCATAATATTCCAGAGGGCATTGCAATGGCAGCTCCTATTTATCATGCAACAGGCAGTAAGAAGAAAGCATTTCTAGTTTCCGTAGGCGCAGGGCTAACCGAGCCATTAGGTGCTCTGGTCGCATGGCTTCTGTTACGAAATGTTTTTGAAGACATTGAGGGTGCATTTGGAATAATATTTGCCGTTGTCGGCGGTATAATGGTGTTCGTGGCTATCCATCAATTATTGCCTACCGCACAAAAATACGGCAAGCACCACTTGGTAATGAAATGGTTATTTGCCGGTATGGCTGTGATGGCAGTCAGTTTGGTTATTCTTGAGTTTGCCTTTTAAGCGAATACTAAACGAATTAGTAGAATTGAAAGATGTAAAAAACACTTAATAGAAAACGATAAAAAAAATCACTTGAAGCCTTCACTTCAAGTGATTTTTATAAATTTATTATGGTATTGATAAGGAAGATGTTCGAACTATAGCTTTACTTGCATAACAATTTGTACTATTAACGTACTCCTCTAAAATCTTCAAAAAACTCTGTAAACCTCGGATGGTTAGGGCCATATATAATAACCTCGATTTTCTCCATGGAGAAGCCTTGATCTAACATCCTCTGCTTCCAGCCTTCAAAGCCCTCGCCTCCGAAAGTTCTTGGGTCATTGCGATCAAAATTTGCACGTTCTGCAAGTGCAGCACTATCATCTATTACATTTCCGTGCCTGTCGCGGACTCCGCTTCTATCACGATTCTCATTTCTGTCAGGAGCTACACTCCTATCAGGAGGCGTAGGCGAATTGCTTGTGTCACCAGGGACATTCGCTTCAACTCCTCTTATAGTTTCAAATATTCGCATGATAGTGACAATAGCTTGTTCTCTAGTATATAGTTGCTGAGGTGCGAACAAGTTCCCTTCGACACCGCCCATAATTCCCGTTGCCGATACCTTGCCGACACTTTCGATTGCCCATGGCGCTATGCTGTTGTTGTCAGAAAAATTAGCCATAGTAGCGGCTCGTGCCGGTAATGGTTGCCCGATAGCATCCGATAAACGCACGAGCATAACCGCTGCTTGCTCCCGGGTCAGCGCCGCACCCGGGTCAAAATTATTGTTGCCTACGCCGGAAACAATTCCGATATATGCCGCTTTTTCAACATTAACATCGTTAGTGTCAGCGAAAGATACGCGTCCTGTTATCTCGCCGTTCACAATTTCAAACAATGTGACAGCAAGAGCAGAAAACTCAGCGCGAGTTATAGGCTGTGTATAGTTCGATTGCAGATTTTCAGGCACAAGATTTACAAAAAATGCTGCATTTACATGCTCTGCCGCCCATGGCGATGGCGTGTTCGACGCTAGTATTGTCATGGGCAATGTGCTAAAAAGTAGACATGATACCATGCTAAAAGATAAAATATATTTGCTTATTCTTTTCATTATTACACTCCTCGTATATGTGATTTTAATTAGTAGATAATAGTGTAAGCATTTTTCTGCCGTTACGGCTATTCCAAACTTTGCTGTATTTCGAGCGTGCTCACACACAGCTCTTGCGCGACTTTAAGGCTGATATTTTCGCTTTTTTTGTCGGCACTCACTTGCAGATTATCTTCGAATATGCTACGCTCGCACCTCCCCAAGTGGCGAAAAATCAGCATCTTATATTCGCACAATCCTTTTGTGTGAGCACACTCTAGCTTATTATTCAACCAGCCAATTAAATCTAGCCATTTCTTTGGCCCATTCGTGACGTGGATGAGATGGGTCCTGGAGGGCTTCCCATAAAATCCTGTGTTCTTCTGCGGATAAGGTGCCTCCCAGCTCTCCAGTCGGTACGATATTACTAAGAATATTATTAAGAGGGGTTTGGGCTTCATTTATGCGTTGGCCATCACTTCTCCAAGGCGTGTTATGATCATGAAACTGAATGCCTGGTACAACGTCGTTTCGCTGCGTGGTTAGGTCATGGAGCCTATGTGTGTCCATTGAAATGGTTAGTAGAGCCGAGCGTCCTCTTTCATCTGTAGCGGTGAAACGTAGCAATGTTTCCCTATAAGTAACAACTGCATTGTTTCTTTCATATCTATTACCGCGCTCTGTCACCTCAAATCGCATATTATCATATACAACTTCTGTAACCTCGGTTAGGTTAAAATGTTTCTGAGCGAATTCTCTCGCAAGCTCTGTATACATCTCGATGTTTTCCGGGATTGTATCCTCTCGTTCAAAAAGTTGGTCCATGGTCATGGTTCTCTCAGGAAGGTGAGAGTTTCCTCTGTCACTTCGAATATCATGAATACTGATTCGCTCTCCTGTGAGAGCATCGATAATGAATTTGAAAGAATGTCGTGGACGAGTCGCACCTAGATCATGTCTCTCCCAATCACTTTCCCAGACCCATCCAACCCAATGAGCTCGTGAAGTCGCTGTAGGAATTGTAAACCCAATATCGACTGCTTTACCGTCTATGTCCTCCCCAAATACTTCCCAAATATATCGTGCGCCTAGTTCAACGGCTTTCTCAGGTGAGAGTGCGCTAGCACTTACTTCAGTCCTAGGGTCTGTAACGTCTGTAACTGAAAACGAAGGAAACGGAAAGTTTTCCGGTATCGCTTCAGTGTGCGGTAACATATTAACCACTGTTTGAGTAGACGGCATAGTTATTTGATGGTTAGTTGCTGATTCTAAAATGATATTGTTCCCTGCTACAAATACTGCGCTGAACAACCCTATAGACATGGCAGAAACTGTAACTACTTTTAAAATTTCATTATTTTTATTGTTCTTCATATTTAATTCCCCTTTTAACTGAATTCGTAAGTCTTACAAGAACTATAATAAACTAAGCTTATCATGGAACTATCTCCGAGTTGTCATGAAGTTGTAAATGTTACTTTTACAGTTGTTCCTGTTCCTTGTGAGGACTCAATCACCATTTTAGCTCCATGAACTTTGGCTATTTGTCTGCAAATTGACAAACCAAGACCTGTCCCACCTTTATTTCGGCTACGTGCTTTATCGACTCGGTAAAAAGGCTCCATAACTTTTAGCAGACTATCTTGTGGGATGCCGCAGCCGTTATCAGTTACAGAAATTTCTACACATCCATTCCTATCTCTAGCTTCCAAATTGATAGCACCATCACCTGGAGAGCAAGCTTTCAATGAATTGAAACATAAATTCAGAATCAGACTCTTTATCAAGTCCTCTTGGGCATCTAACGTATCTGCATCGCTTTTGCAGACAAATTTGACTTTTTGATCGCTCATAACTTTTTCAAGTGTTTTGTTTATATCTTCAAACAATTGCTGCAGGTGAATCTTGCTTTTAACCGGCATATAGTTACGCAATGTGGCAAGCTGCAGCAGCGAGTTTGAAAGCTGTTTCATATGATTTGTTTTATCCATAATAAATTGGGTATATTCTATAACTTCGCCTTCTTCTAAAAGTGCTTTTTGCATATATTCTGCATTTCCGTAAATGGATGTTAGCGGCGTTCGTATTTCATGGGCAAAATTATCTATAAATTGCTGTTTGGCAGCAGCTTCTTCTTCTAATAACTGGATTTGACTTTCTATTTCTTCAGCCATACGATTAAAGTTTCTGGCCATTGCTGATAGTTCATTAGTTCCCTCAATATAGATCCTCTCACCATAATGCCCATCGGCTATTTTCTCAGAGGCTTTTGATACAATACTAAGCGGCCTAAAAATGCCTGATAGAACAAAGTATAGGATGAAGGCTGTAATTATGCAAAATGCAATACAAATAAAAAGCAGGGTATTTTGTATATTTCGCATATCCGCTAAATGGCCAGTCATGCTATAGTAGTAATCTAATCGAAGAAATGAAAAAGGCTCGTGCAATACTCCGGCGATATGGATATAATGTTCATCCCCACGTTGTATAAATGAAATTACCATATCCGTTCCGATTCCGATATCATGTTCATGCTCTTTCAAAGAAAGATCCGTGACCTCAAAGGTTATATTATGCTGCCTGTAGTACGTAGCATAGCCATCTAGCAGCATCTCTATTTCACTGGCATAGAGCCTATCTCTTACACTTAAAACAAAAAAGTCCCTAAATAGAGTATGTGCGATAGTATCGAACTCTCTCGCACACTTTTCTATATACATATTAATTTGTGTCCTTGTCATATAAGCAGAAACGATACCGAAGCACGAAAACAAGACCAAAAGAAATAGTAAATAGGTGGCGAGATATGTTTTTATTCTCATTTTTTCACCTCGAGCCGATATCCTAATTTATATACTGTTTTAATCCTCTCATCCCAGCCTAGTTTGCTTCTGAGCTTCTGAATATGATTATCTACTGTTCTGGTCTCCCCTACATAGTCATATCCCCACGCAAGCTCCAGCAGCTTATCCCGAGACAAAGCTATATTTTTATTTTTAACTAACACTTCCAAAAGTTCAAATTCCTGCGGTGACAAGTCAATTTCTACATCGTCAACTTTGACAGTCCGGTCTGTCATATTCACAACTGCACTATCCAAACTAAAAATAGTCTCACTCTTATGTGCCCTACGCAAAACAACCTCAATTCGAGCAAGCAACTCGAGCATCTCAAAGGGTTTAACAATATAATCGTCTGCGCCTAATGAGAGACCGTTAAGTTTATGTTCAAGTCCGTCTTTTGCCGTGATAAAAATAACAGGTACTGCCGGTATTTTTTTTATAACCTCAAAGCCGTCCATGCCAGGCAGCATAACGTCCAGCAAGATTAAATCTATCTGGTTTTCTGAAGCGACTTTTACCGCCTCTATTCCATCAAACGCTTGAAGATACGAGTGCCCTACAAGCTCCAAGTTACGGACGATTAAGTCATTTATATCATTATCATCTTCTACAATTAAAATATTTGCCATATAAAAACCTCCCCGGGTAATTATAGTCGATCAGCTTTTAAAGGCTGCTCTCAGTTTGAATAACTATATTGTATCATATACTTGTCATGAAGTTGTCATGGAAGTAAATAGAAAAATAAGGAGACTTGTAAATGTGTATAAGCAAATCCTACTAAAATTTGAACCCGACCTACGGAGAGCTAAAGAAATGTCGTCGTTTTCCTTCGTTCGGATGAGGCTTGTCTTTTTCCCACTTAGCCCTGAATTTTCGCAGCAAAGATAGTGGTGGTTGTTCGTCCCTCATCATAGAAAACTCCCGCACATGGTCCCTTCCATGATTGGCACCTAAGCAATTTTACTAAAGGTAGTCCGGTTTTTGTTCCATACCCTAGCCTTACCGAGCGCAAAAGCCGGACTACGAATAAGAAAATTGCTATAAGTTTCATGATTTTTCGTCTACGACCGATGGCATTCACGAAAAAAGCGGCTTAAGCCGCTCAGATATCTTTCGTTTCGCTGACAGGTCTCTGTACCCCTGGGCACGTCAGAATCCCCTCTTCCAGGATGCTCGTTTGCGCAGCAGGGCAAGCAGACTGCCAATGGAGCCGACCAGCCTGTTCTGAAAAAAAGAACCCTGCATTTTTTGTTACTGTTTAATTTGACTATAGCTATTTATATTCGGTTTCCCGTTACACAAAGAAGCCCGCAATCGTTAATTCGATTGCAGGCATATGACTTTATTCCAATCTATCGGTTCTGATATTCCAGCAGCTCCCAAATACGCTCCGGGTAAATCAGACGAGTTCAATTATTTGTCTCCTAAAAATATAGGTTTCTCTTGCTGTACTTTCCTGCCCTACAGTTTCTAGCCTCCAGGCCGTATTAAATTCGGGTTATTAAATATCATAACTAATAGAGTGTGCTCATTTTTTAATCGCCTGAGGTTGTTTTCCAAAGAAGATATTTGGAACTCTACTCTATCTACCTCAATCTGAGTAATTCGTCCAATCTTGTACATTGTCTGGAGAGTTTCCAGTTGACGCTCAGCGTGGCTAAGTTCAAGTTCAAGTGCACGCACATGGATCTCAAGCTCTCTTAACCCGTTGTACATATCTACGGCCCCTACCTGCATACCCTGACGAGCGTCCGTAAGCCCTCTAGATTCCCTATTAAGGGAAACAATAACTTCCTCCAAAGTGGGCGCCGGCACTATTTGACCGGTTAAAGGATTAAACGGTGTGGCAAAGTAATCTACTCTGTACCCGGCGACCTCAACATTGTTTGCAGCTACTTGTACCGCAAGGCTCTCACGCTCAAACATTTGAGCATGTTGGTTAAGGTTTACACGCCCCAATGGCTCATATGCAAGCTCAAGCTCAAGCTCATACTGAGTATCCAAATTATTCAGACCAGCACCCATAGAGTTGTTAAGACTTCGGAATTCATTTCCTATGGATATGTTTAGTACTTCTATGTTTGATTGTATACGTGTTACATCTTGTTCAGCAGCTTCGTAATCACGCTCACTAATCACCCCTAAAGACAGACGCAAGCGTGCAATCACAAGCTCCCTCTCCGCAAGTGCAAGATTTTCTTGAGCAAGCGCAAGGTCGGCCTGCATGTTCAAGATTGTGTTGAAATCTCTCGTAATCCGGAACTCTACATACTGCTGCCTTGCCTGTATATCACGGATATTCAACGATCGTGCAAGCTCAGCACTCCTAAGATTTGCTGAGGCGTCTGTAAGCTGTGCATCTATTACTGAATCCCAAACAGCTTCCTGTGCTCGACTAATCCTTTCATCCGCTACAGACTCACTATCCTGAGCATTCGCTATAGCAGAATTATTGCTTACAGCTCTTCGTGCCGCTTCCTCAACAGTAAGAGTTCTAAGCTCAGCCCCCGCAAGAGGCATAACGCCAAATATACCCAAGCTCAGCGTAGCCACCAACGACAGAGCTACTACTCTTTTCAAAAATTTCATTTCATTCACCTCTTCATCTATATCTACGAAGTTTCGCCCTGCGAAGTTTGTTTTTCTATCTTTTTTTCACGCTTTTCAATTCGTTTTCTCTTGCGCTCAGCCCTCTTCTCGGAATCTCCATCAATTATCAAATAGAAAGTCGGAAGAAGAAGAAGAGCAAGTGCAGTCGAGGCAGTCAGCCCCCCGATTACCGTTATACCAAGCCCTTGCATCATGTCGTCCCCAAAGCCTAAGGCAAGCGGCAACATGGCTAGTATCGTTGTGAGTGTTATCATCAAGATCGGGCGCAATCTTACACGTCCAGCGTTTATCAGAGCCTCAGTAAGTTCCATAGTTTCACGATATTTATTAGCTGTATCAACAAACAAGATACCGTTGTTTACAACCAAGCCTATCAAAACCAAGAATCCAAGCAGCGACACCATGCTTATGGTCGTTGCTGTTAGGAACATCAGAAGGAATGATCCAATGATAGCAAGCGGTATACATGTCATAACCATGATAGAATGTCGGACTGATTCAAACTGAATCGCCAGTATCATGAACACAAGCAGGATTGCTGTTGCAATCGCCATGCCCAAAGCCGCAAATTCATCCATCATCATCTCGTCCATTGCAGCTTGACCTATATACACGCCGGCAGGTAGAACTAGTTCATTCACACCTGCTACGATCTCACTTTGAGCGCTAAACCTTGCAGCTTCTGTTGCTACGCCCGTAACAGTCACGGCATATAAACCATTTTGCCTTAAGATGGTTTGCGGTGTATCAGTAAATTCAACGGTGGATATATCCGCCAACGGAACTTGAGCACCGGTAGCAGACATAATCATCATATTAGCAATATCACTTACTGACTCGTAACGCCCCGCCGGATATTTCACCCAAATGTCATAACGCTGGCCTCCGATAGTAATTTCAGAGACATCAGAGCCATTAAGAGCTGTAAAGATGCTCCCTGTAACCATCTGCGGCGTTATGTTATGGAATGCAGCCATCAATGGGTCAACTACAATTTCCGCCTGAGGATTCGCCCTGTCAACTGTGGAGTTTACACGAATTATGTCAGGGTGACTGTTCATAAGCTCTTCAATAAGGTCGGCACCTTCTCTTATGCTGTCCAAATCATCGCCTTCAAGCATTATATCGATGTTTCCGGCAACGGGCATCCCTTGCGTACTGGCAGAAATATTAATATCACTATCCAGTATATGTCTAGTTTCAAAACGCCACTGTTCAATAACTTCACTCGTTTGCATACTCCTATTTGAACTTAGGAATGCAGTGATACTTGAACCTCCACCACCAAATACTCCACCGCCACCGCTTGTCAGCGTAAAGTGTTGTACGTCAGGATGGGTAGCTGCTATATCTTCAAGTTCTAGCAGTATTCTATCAACACTCTCCAAGTTTAGACCTGGTCTTGTTTCCACTGATATGTTGATTATCCCGTCATCCGAAGGCGGCATAAGCTCAAAATTCAGAAAAGACGCGAGAAAGATAGAAAGCACCATTATACCCGCAGTTAGGGCAACAACAGTCTTTTTCTTCCTGAGTATGGCTTTAAGAATTCTGCCATATCCGCTCTCAAGCCTCGCAAATACTTTTACTGCAAGAGCCTTTTCATTTTCCACCGGCTTAAACTGAACGAAGAACAGCGGAACAAGGGTTATGGCTGATATCAATGAAGCAATTAGTGCAAAAACTATAGAAAGTCCAAGGGGAGCAAACATCTGCCCCGACATCCCTTGTACAATTGAAAGCGGTACGAATACGGCTACTGTTGTCATTGTTACTGCAAAGATGGATAGCATAACAAATTTTGTGCCGGCAATTGCTGACTCTGTAAAGTCTCTCTTTCCAGATGATTTGGATTTAAAACAGCTATCAAGTACAACAATAGCGTTATCCACCATCATCCCTACTCCAATTACAAGACCGCTCATAGATACAACATTCAAGCTAAAGCCCATAAAATCCATAAATATGAATGTAACAAGCAGCGATATAGGCATGGAGCTGCCTACAATTAAACAAGCACGAATATCCCCAAAAAATAGGAAAAGGATAATCATAGAAAATACTATAGCCAAAATAAGTGTTTGTGCGACGGAATTTATCGCATCCGCTATCATATCGCTATTATCGTTTACAACAACGATAGATACATCAGAGTTGCTCTGATTAATTGAGTTAATAACTCTCATTACATCTGTGGAAGTTCTGTTTGCGCTTATGGCCTGAGGATTATGTATATTAAGTCCGATATTTTCTTGCCCATTGAAGCGGCTTAATGAATCTGCATCTTTTGTGGATATATGAACATTAGCCACATCTGAAAGACGAATTACGTCCCCGCTCCTAAGAGTTATAGGTATTCGGTTAAGTGCCTCGATCGTTTCATGCCTGACTTGAACACGCATGGCAAGGTCAAGATTGCCAAAATTTGCAGCCCCTAAAGGTGCTGTATGATTTACACCAGCTACGGCTGATATCACATTGTGTATCGTGAGTCCATATTCAGCAAGCATTTCTTCCATAATTTCCACTCGGACATAATCCACCCTACCACCGGAAACATCCACGGAAGATACACTCGACAATCTCTCAAGTTGTGGAACAATTTCATCCTCCACATAGTATAATAGATTTTCTACCGTTTCGGAATGCACGGATAAAGTCATGGTCGGCATAGCGTTGACATCCAGCTCCATAACCAATGGGGACATGCTTCCACTAGGAAGTATATTTGCGAGGCCGTCCATCCTTCTGCTTACATCATTGAACGCCCTATTCATATCATATCCGAATTCAAACTGTAGAATTAGAAGTGATATATTTTCCATCGACTGGGATGTAACACTTCTTAATCCACTCTGAGCGCCCAATGTATCTTTTATTGGTCGCGACACTAATTGTTCCACATCCTCAGGCCCTGCGCCTGGATAAACCGTAGATACAATCAACATGGGAAAATCCATTTCAGGGTTAAGTTCTTGCGGCATTGAAAAAAGTGCCATAGCCCCGAATATTACGGCAGCAGCGATAATCATAATCGCAGCTACTGGTCGCTTAACAATAGTTTCAGTTAGCTTTATCATGTATTATCTCACTCTCCCCTGCCAAGGCTTACAACCTCAATTTCCACACCATCAGCAAGTCTTGCGCTCCATGTGCTTATTATTTGGTCATGGGTACTTACACCATATATAATCTGTATGTAATTTGTATCAAATATGCCTACCTCAACCTGAGTTCTTCTTGCTGCTCCATTCTCAGCTATAAACACATAAGGCACACCTCTGTCATAATGAATAACATCAAGCGGAACAACCATAACATTCTCTGCTCTTCCGGCATCCGCAAAAATTCTCACAGAAACACCGCTTAATAGGTTTGCAGGAGGGTTAGGGATGCTTGCCTTTATAGTGAGCAGGCCGCTTGCATCTACAGCAGTAGCAATTTCCGATATAGTTCCCGGATAATCAGAGTTACCAATATTTAGTGTTACGCTATCGCCGAGCTCTAAGTGCGCAGCAGAACTTCTCGGCACTCTAAATGTAACCGTCATACCATCCTTAGCCGCAATGACGAACGCAGGAGCTCCCGGTGCCGCCATATTAAACTGCTCAACATGACGAGCTTCTATTACTCCGCCGATAGGCGCTCTTACTGTAGCGTCATCTAGCCTATCTCTCGCTATTTGAAGACTTGCTACTGTAGAGTTTCGTGTAGCTTGAGCCTGCCCTAATGCATCCTGAGCACGGCGTCTATTTTCTGTTGGTGCTTCTTCGGTAACTATTCTTTGACCTTCCAGTGCTTGTTCACGTGCTTGCCTAGCCTGCGCTAAAGCTATCGTTGCGCTGGCATAACCGCTTTGTGCACGCTCTAGACCAACCTGAGCATTTAAATAAGCCATTTCAGCCTGCTCAAGTGCAACTCTTGATGCAGCACCAGCATCAAAAAGAGCAGTAGTATCTCTATAAGCACCGTGGGCAACATCGTACGCTGTTTGTGCCTGCTCTATTCCCATCCGTGCCTGCTCTAGGCCTTGCTCAGCCTGGCTAATAGCAAATTCGGCCTGATTAACGCCACCATCCGCTGTAAGAATTTGGCTTTGCATGGCGCTTCCATCTGCAAGTGAAACGCCCGTTTGAGCTGATCTAACTGCGGCATCTTGAATTGCAAGCTGGGCTTCTAATGAGCTGATATTATTGATTATATCCACCGCATCTATTGTGAACAGAACATCTCCGGCAGAAACTGTATCTCCTACACCAAAGTATACGTTTCTCACCTCGCCGGGCACTCTTGGAAAAACGGTTACTTGCTGATTTGGCTCCACCGTGCCTATGTACTCGCCTATTACAACGATATTGCCTATTCCCGGCGTAATGGTCTCTACTGAAATGCTGTTTATGAAGGCAGCGCTACCCTCGTAAGCATTTCCATTCGCACAAGCTGTCAAAGACAAACTAAGTGCCGCAACCATAGCAATGGGCAGTGTACGCTTAAAAAGTTTATTCATTTTGATTCCTCGCTTTCTGTAGTTCTGAGAGATTATGGGTTATATCCCATTTTTTGTTTAGCCTGACAAATACAATTACAGTATTAATGCCCCCGCTAATGAGCATGAAGGCAAGAGAGTAAATAGCTATGGATGTAGAAATTACCAAATGCAGTAATACCAGCGTCCCAAAAACGATCCCTAATCCCCCAAGGCATAACATAATGAGCCAAAAAGGGCACCCCTCAGCCTTTTTGGATGATACGACTATTATCTTTGGAATACTTACGGATACGATCCATGCGGCAAAAATAATCGGCAATATCGCCATTACAGCGTCATTGCCTCTACCAAACATTGCCAAAATACCCAGCATAGCTGCTATAATACCGCTTCCCAGAATCACGCTGTAGCGTCGCTTTTTTTCTTTACTGTAGTATGCTACAATCTCAGAAATTCCGGAAAGTATCATAGCTATGCCAATATAGCCTGCAATTTTATTCAAATTTTCAATCGGGACAAAAAGTAACGCAATGCCCAATATAGCAACCATTAACCCCGATATAAGCAGCAGCCAGTTAAGACACTTTGCCGATGAACGTAGTGCTTTTTTCATTATACTCACCCCTTGGCTAGAGTATACGGGCACAGCATCTTCCGCACAACTCAAATATATCTTACACCAACTACTTCAACTAAACTTCAAATTTTGATGCAAATTTGTTGAAGTTCAGTTGAACTTTATATGAAAACATTGTAAACTATAGTTGAGCCACCTTAAAAGTGTCAAAGTAAAACGCAGAATTTTTCTCACAAGACAAAGAGGCGACAACGACGTTTGCTCAAAGGCAAACTAGGCGGAGGCGATGATGGATTGTGTGAAAAAGGCAAGTTTTATTGGACGGTTTTAGAGTGGCTTAACTATAAGAGCTTGGGAGGTGACACGGCGTGTTTAACATTTTAGTTGTGGAAGATGACATTAACTTCGCAAAATTAATGGAAGATGTACTAAAAGACGAAAATTTCAGCCCGGTAATGGCAAAAAATGCGGAAGATGCGCTTCTAATTATTGATCAAAGAAGCATTGATTTAATGATAACAGATATTATGATGCCCGGCATGGACGGATATACTTTGACGGAAGAATTGCGTGAAGCTGGGTATGATTTCCCTATTTTAATAGTTACCGCAAAGGAAACTGCTAAAGATAAACGAAGGGGCTTTATCGCCGGCACAGACGACTATATGGTAAAGCCAATTGATGAAGAGGAGTTAATTTTAAGGGTTAGGGCGCTACTTAGACGCTCTAAAATTGTCAGTGAGCGAAAAATAAACATTGGCACAGTCACCTTAAATTATGATGCATTGTCAGTAACCCGGGAATCTGAACGTATGACTCTGCCTCAAAAAGAGTTCTTATTACTATATAAGTTACTTAGTTATCCTGATATGGTTTTTACCCGAATGCAGTTAATGGACGAAATATGGGGTCTAGACAGCGATTCGGATGAGCATACGGTCAGCGTCCATATCGGCAGGCTTAGAGAGCGCTTTGACACATGGCCTGAATTTAGCATTGAGACAGTTAGGGGTCTTGGCTATAAGGCGGTGAAGCATGCTTAAAAAATTACCCTCACTCTTATGGATTGTGTTATTTGTATTTTTCATATTACTTGCAAGTATTCTAATATCCGGCTTAATATGGCAGTTCTTTTTAAGAATAGGCATATTGCCACCGATTACTGAGATAGTAATCAATGCATTTCTCTTTTTGCTGCTGGTTAGTCTCTTAGTCGGCACGATTTCTGCTACCATCGGGGGCGATTATCTTTTGCGTCCATTGCGCCGTCTAACAATTGCTACAAAGGAAATTGCTTCAGGTAATTTCAATATTCAAGTAGATGTGGGAGGTTCAAAGGAGCTCGAGCGCTTGGCCGAAAGTTTTAATGAAATGGCAGCGAAACTCAACAGCATAGAAACTTTGCGCTCCGATTTTGTCAGTAATATATCTCATGAGTACAAAACTCCGGTGGCTTCTATCAAAGGATTCGCCAAGCTCCTAATGAAAAACAATCTAACAGACGAGCAGCGCATGGAATACCTGAGAATCATTATTTCTGAGAGCGAGCGACTCTCCAGGCTCTCAAGCAATGTTCTACTGCTCTCTAATCTAGACAGTTCCGGATGGGTTGCCGAGAAAGCTACCTATGCCCTTGACGAACAGCTTCGAAAATTAGTATTGCTCCTAGATCCACAACTCTATAAAAAGAATTTAGAAATAGAAGTTAATCTCGAACCTGTGCTAATTACTGCTAATGAAGAAATGTTGCAGCACCTTTGGTTAAATTTAATGGAAAACGCAATTAAGTTCAGCCATGAAGGGGGCATTGTAGAGATTACACTTAAATCAGGAGCGGGTGGTGCCATTGTGTCTATTATTGATCATGGCATAGGAATGACTGATGATGTTAAAAATCAAATGTTCGAGAAGTTTTATCAAGGCGATCGTTCAAGAACTACTGAGGGTAACGGTCTTGGATTATCGCTGGTTAAAAAGATTCTCGATCTTGAAAATGGGCAGATTGTAGTTACCAGTGAACTTGGAAAAGGTGCGTGTTTTGCGGTTGCGTTACCTATTTGGCAGGCGGAAGAAGATAGGTAGTACTAAGTTTAAATTGTTTTTTTATAAGGTGGTCTAAAACTTCGGTTTTAGACCGTTTCTTTTTGCTCGCAGCTTTTAAATCCGCTTTGTTTTCAGCAACAGATATATTTTACACAAATTTTACTTATCACCTATATAGCTTTTACAATCGTCCTTTATTCTTATCATGCAAACAAAAATTTTGGAGGAATGTTTAATGTTGAAAAGAGGTATAAGGTCTGTCATTGGGTTTGCTATGTTAACAACGATAAGTCTATCGTTTGCCGGCTGTGATAGTAATGGTGACGGTATGTCAGGTAACATATCGTCCGACATCGCGGGGCAAATAGCCGTAGTTACCCGTGAAGAAGGAAGCGGAACACGTGGAGCATTTGTTGAAATTGTCGATATTACCGTGGAGGGAAATGACAATATCACAGTAGAATCTGTGGTGGCCCCCGGTACAAGTGTGATGATGACCAATGTGGCGGAAAATCCGTTAGCCATAGGATATGCTTCAACCGGTGTGGCTTTAGGAGATGCGCGGGTGAAGGTAGTGAGCATAGATGGTGTTATGCCTACTGTTGAAAATATGCTAAACGGTACATATTCCATCCAAAGGCCTTTTATCATCGGCTACAATTCCGAGACTGGACTTAATGAACTCGCACAGGATTTTGTAGATTTTATATTCTCTGCACAGGGTCAGGATGTTGTAGCTGGCAGGGGATATGTTCCATTTATACCTGATGGTGCACCTGAGTTTAGCGGAATCGGAAAGTCCGGCAGTATTGTAATTAACGGTTCGTCTTCTGTATACTCTCTCATGCAACATCTTAGTTCAGCGTACCGTGAGATTAACCCAAATGTCACAATAGACATTCATGGCGCAGGTACAGGCCATGGCATAGGAGCTGCTCGAGATGGCCTTGCTGATATAGCCATGTCCAGCCGTGACTTTAGAGATAGTGAACTTGAGTTCTTAACACCTATGACAATAGCGATAGATGGAATTGCCGTAATCGTGCATCCAAGCAATCCCATAGAAGGACTGCCGCTTGCAGATGTCAGAAATATCTTCCTTGGAGAGACTGAGAGATGGGAAAACGTTCGTTAATGATATTACTTAGCAAAGAATTTGCCGTACGAGTTTTGTTTGCGCTGTCAGCCTCCGCCGCAATCGTAGCGGTGGGGCTGATTTGCGTATTCTTATTTATGCAGGGCCTGCCTGCGATATGGGATATAGGTGTTTTTGATTTTTTGACCGGCACGGACTGGCGCCCGACTTGGGACCCGCCAAGATTTGGTATATTACCTATGATTGTGGGTTCATTGTATGTAACGGTAGGGTCGATCCTGTTTGGTGTACCTATCGGCATTTTTGCTGCGGTATTTATGGCAAAGTTTTGCCCTGCGCCCATTTATAAAGTGCTCAAGCCTGCGATAAATCTTTTGGCAGGCATTCCTTCCGTTGTTTATGGTTATTTCGGCATGGTGGTGCTAGTGCCTTTTGTCCGTGAGAACTTTGGCGGCACCGGAAATAGTATACTAACTGCATCAATTTTGTTGGGTATGATGATTCTACCTACCATAATAACTATCTCAGAAACTGCTATACGGGCCATACCAAATGAAATATATGAAGGGGCAATCGCTTTAGGTGCAAGCCACGAAAACGCAACATTTCGAGTAGTTTTGCCTGCCGCAAAGTCGGGAGTTATGGCATCTATTGTCTTAGGTATCGGGCGTGCTGTAGGGGAGACTATGGCGGTTAGGATGGTTGCGGGGAATCAAGCTGCTATGCGAATGCCGCATGAATTTTTAAGTGGTGCAAGAACGCTAACATCCAATGTAGTTATAGAGCTTGGCTATGCCTATGGTGACCATAGGGCAGCGCTTATTGCCACTGGAGTTGTATTGTTTGTGTTTATAATGCTGATAAATGTATTGTTTTCAACGTTGACGAAAAAGGAAGGTGTTTAAGATGAAGCAAAAAAAGCCTCTTGACCTTATCCTTTTGGCTTTAACATGGCTATGTATCACCGTTACAGTAGCGACGCTTACACTCATTGTCGGATATGTACTGATTAACGGTGTTCCCTACATTAGACCATCGCTTTTCGCCTTGCAATTTACAACACAGAATCAATCGCTATTCCCCGCACTTATAGGTACGCTGATGATTGTGGGCCTATCACTAATCCTTGCTGTGCCCCTTGGAGTATTTTCTGCCATATATCTTGTAGAATATGCAAAGCGAGGAAGCAATTTTGTAAAAATAGTACGCCTTACAACTGAAACGCTGGCAGGCATCCCTTCAATCGTCTACGGACTATTCGGGTTCATATTTTTTGGTGTATTTCTCGGATGGGGATTGTCGTTAATGTCAGGGGCATTCACGGTCTCGATTATGATTTTGCCGCTTATTATGCGCACCACAGAAGAAAGCCTAAAGTCCGTACCAGATACATATAGAGAAGGGTCATTTGGCCTGGGCGCCGGACGACTAAGAACAGTTGTACGTATTGTGCTTCCAGCCGCAAAGCCAGGCATTTTAGCAGGAATTATACTCGCCATAGGGCGCATTATCGGCGAAACGGCGGCAATCATTTTCACCTTAGGAAATGTAGCTCGTATGCCAAATAATTTATTCGATACAGGACGAACTCTATCAGCGCATATGTATGCGCTTGCAAACGAAGGAACACACCCGGGTGAAGCCCACGCAACAGCGGCCGTGCTGCTTATCGTTGTAATTTTGATAAATGCGCTTTCATCCCGGATTGCACGGATTGTGAAAGCATCATAGCCGCATAGACTAAATCTAGTTAAAAGCAGCCTCAAAGCTGCGCCACTCATTGTCCAAAAGCCAGCAATAAGAGGCTTGCTTTCGGATGGTTTTATACTAAATCTACTTTAAAATAATTCCAGAGCAATACCGGTTCAAAATCATCCTTGCTCTAAATTTTATACTGCCTAGAATCCGGCAATACAAAATTTGCGAAGGCTGTTTTTCGGAATTGCATCATCAGAAACTCCCAAAAGCCGGAGCTTTTCTAATTCGCATTGGTCCGTTTTAAAGTGATTTAGCTATAACATGGATTTAGTATTAAAAGGGGAGAAAAGAATCATGGAAAAACCGAACAAATTCTCCATAAAAGACGTTAATTTATGGTATAATGATTTTCAAGCATTAAAAAATATCAATATGGACATAGAGGCAAATATGATAACAGCTTTTATTGGTCCTTCGGGTTGCGGAAAATCCACTTTAATTAAGAGTCTTAACCGCATGAACGATTTGGTAGAAGGCTGTAAAATTACTGGTAAAATCATGCTTGATGGTCTAGACTTATACGGAAACATTGATGTAAACTTGCTTAGAAAGCGAGTAGGAATGGTTTTTCAAAAACCTAACCCTTTTCCTATGAGCGTCTTTGACAATATTGCTTATGCTCCGCGTACTCACGGCATAAAATCAAAGTTTAAACTAAACGAAATTGTAGAACAGTCGTTAAGGGATGCTGCAATTTGGGATGAGCTTAAAGATAGGCTCAAAAAAAGTGCGCTAAGTCTTTCAGGCGGTCAGCAACAGCGGCTGTGCATAGCCCGTGCTTTATCTGTGCAGCCTGATGTACTCTTGATGGATGAGCCGACCTCCGCACTTGACCCAATATCTACAGCAAAAATTGAGGAACTGATTATAAAGTTAAAAGACAGCTACACTATCGTCATTGTAACCCACAATATGCAGCAAGCTACTAGAATTTCAGATAGTACGGGCTTCTTCTTAATGGGTGAGTTGATTGAGTATGGCGATACCGGTCAAATTTTTTCCATGCCCCGTGACAAGCGATGCGAAGATTATATTACAGGGAGGTTTGGTTAATGCGAAGATTTGACGAGCAATTAGCAGAACTAAACGATAGACTCTTAGAAATGGGGGCTTTGGTTGAGAAAGCTATAACTCTCTCATCTCAGGCCTTAATAGAGCAAGATATTGAATTAGCTAAAAAAGTGATCGAAACGGAAGTTGATGTCGACCAGAAAGAAAAGGACATCGAGGCACTGTGTCTGAAACTGCTTTTACAGCAGCAGCCCGTGGCGAAAGACTTGAGACAGATTTCGGCAGCACTGAAAATGATTACGGATATGGAGCGCATTGGCGACCAAGCTGCCGATATTTCGGAGATAGTAATCATGATGAATGGTGCTCCTTATATTAAAAAATTAGAACATATTCCGCAAATGGCAACAGCTACCGTGAAAATGGTCACCGACAGTATTGACGCATTTGTAAAAAAAGATTTGCATCTTGCTAGGTCCGTAGTTGAGTATGATGATGTAGTAGACGACCTTTTTGATAGAGTTAAATTTGATTTAATAGAACTTATACGTGCTGATAGCTCTAATGGCGAGCAAGCTATTGATTTGTTGATGATAGCTAAATATTTCGAGCGTATAGGTGACCATGCCTGTAATATTGCCGAGTGGGTTGTATATTCTATAACGGGGCAACCGGTTGGCAGCCAATAGTATACTAAATCTACTTTTAAATAGTCCCAAAGCTAATTTTCTGCTTCGCTTTGGAAGTTTCCCAGTGATTTAGGTATCACCAGCAAAGGAGATACTATGCCGCATATTTGGATAGTAGAAGATGATGAAGATATACGGGAGATAGTCTTGTACGCCTTACGTTCCGCAAATTTTGAAACATTAGGTTTTGAGCGCGGTGAGGCTTTTTTTGCTGAACTGGAAAATAAAATGGCCGATTCGCCTGATTTGGTCATTCTTGACATAATGCTTCCAGGGGATGACGGCTTGACCATTTTGAAAAAAATTCGGCAAAATCCAAGATATCAATCCCTACCCGTCATCATGCTTACAGCGAAGAGCAGTGAGCTTGATAAAGTTATGGGGCTTGACTTTGGAGCAGATGATTATATGGCCAAGCCTTTTGGAGTTATGGAACTGATTTCACGCATAAAAGCTCTGCTACGGAGAAGTAAAACCGTTGCAAGCAATCGGCAAGAGATTAGCTACCAAGACATACAGATGGACATCAAGCGCCGCACTGTAACTGCCGATAGTGCAACTATATCACTAACATTCAAAGAATATGAACTGCTTCATTATCTGCTTTTAAATACAGACATTGTTCTCGGCAGAGATATTATTTTAGAAACAGTATGGGGATATGATTTTGAGGGCGAAAGCCGCACTCTGGATATGCATATAAAGTCGCTTCGCCAAAAACTGGGGACGGCCGGTAAACATATAAAGACTATTCGCAATGTTGGCTATAAATTGGGGGAATAAATTTTGCAGAAGCGAATTTTTTTAAATTTCGTAGGGTTGATATTAATTTTTGTCGTGCTTTTGGCACTGTCTTTTGGGCTATTGTTTTTTAGTGCGTCACAAACCCATGAAATGGCCGGGATCAGAGATAAGGCTCATCTTGTTTCTGAGTTTTTGAATCAAGGGATATTTGAATATGATTTAGAGAGCGGTGACACTCGCATAACAGTTATTTCATCCGATGGCTGGGTGCTCTCGGACAGCCATGCATGGGCTGACTTTGATGATAATCGCAGCGACCGCAGTGAATTTATACAAGCTATTTTTTATGGAAGCGGCGAGGCTATACGCCGCTCTGATACTTTGGGCACAGAAACTTTTTACTACGCAATAAGATTGGAAAACGGTAATGTTTTACGTCTTTCTCGCACACTATACAGCTTAGGTGAAGTCTTTACATCAACTCTGCCGGCTCTCATTGCATTAACAGTAGTTATTTTGGTAATAGCGCATTTCACAGCACTTAGGCTTACACGGAAAATAATCAAGCCTCTTACCGAGGTTGATTTTGAAAATATAGGTATTTTAATAGGTTCTGCCCCGAGCGAATCATTATATGAAGAACTCTGGCCTTATATTAGGAAAATAGAACTTCAGAGATTAGAAATTGAAAAACAGCTAAGTACGCTAAGAAGCCGCACCGAAACAATCGAAGCAATAATCTCAAATATGCGCGAAGGGCTTGTAATACTGGACGAAAAAGAATTAGTACTAGCTGCCAATAAGAGTGTACTTGAGATTTTTACAATTCCGAAAGGGCACGATGTTATACAAAAAAGTATTCAGCATATTTATCGTGACCCTGAGTTTATGCAAACAGTTAAAGAGTGTCTTGACGGCGAATATTTGGAAACGAGCTTTACCAGAGAGGACAAAGTGTACAATGTTTTCCTAAGCCCCGTATTTACTGACGGAAGCAATCGAGGGGCAATTATTTTCTTCCTAGATTCTACAGAACAGTTTAGGGCTGACAGGCAACGAAGGGAATTTAGCGCTAATGTGTCCCATGAGCTAAAAACACCGCTTACAACTATATCTGCACTGTCTGAGATGATCGCGAGCGGCATGGCTAAAGCGGAGGATGTAGCGACGTTTTCGGGCAAAATTTCCGATCACAGTAAGCGTTTGATTAATATAATTGATGATATTATTCGGTTATCTGAATTTGACGAAAAAAAAGCTTTGAAGGAATTTGTGGAAGTAGATATCTTTGAGTTGGCAGCAACGGTTATAGCCACTTTGCAGGAAAAAGCTATCCAAAAGTCTGTATCACTTAAGCTTATAGGAAAACCGCTGATAGTAAGGGGCAACGTCAGATTACTTGATGAATTAATGTATAATCTAATTGATAATGGCATCAAGTATAATAAAGAGGGTGGAAATGTTACACTTACTCTGTGCGAAGAAGATGTCTTCTGCACAATATCTGTGGCCGATACTGGGATTGGAATTCCCAAAGAATATCAAGATCGTGTATTTGAGAGGTTTTATCGTGTGGATAGTTCCCGCTCGAAAAAAACAGGAGGCACAGGTTTGGGGCTTTCCATTGTTAAGCACATCGCAGAACATCATGGCGGGCGGGTTGTGCTGGAGAGTACTGAAGGTGTGTGCACGACGATTGTGTGTTCTATTGTGAAGTAGAAAAAGCTGTCTCGCTAGAGAAAATAGTGAGACAGCTTTTTATATATTTGTCACTACACCGCAACAGGTATAACCAAATGCTTAGATGGGTGCGGTTTATAATCCTCCAGTACAAAATCATCCACTGTAAATTTATAGAAATCCGTTACATCAGGATTTATCTTTAACATTGGAGCTTTGCGTGGCTCTTTTTTTATAAGTTCATCTATCACGGGAATATGCTTATCATAAATGTGTGCATCAGCAATGACATGTATCAGCTCTCCTGCTTCTAAGCCGCTGGCGCGGGCAAGCATATGCACTAATATAGCATATTGGGCTACATTCCAATTATTGGCCGTTAGAAAATCTTGTGAGCGTTGGTTTAAAATTGCGTTAAGGCGCCCGCCAGTAATGCCAAATGTCATGCTGTACGCACAAGGGTATAAGCCCATGGCGTGCAAATCCTCAAAATTATACATATGCGCAATAATTCTGCGTGATGACGGATTGTTTTTCAAGTCGTATAATACACGGTCTACCTGATCAAATTCCCCTTCCGGATATTTATGTTTAATACCCAGCTGATAGCCGTACGCTTTTCCAATGGAACCCGTTTCATCGGCCCAAGCGTCCCAAATTCGTGTGTCTAACTCATTGACATTGCTGGATTTCTTTTGCCATATCCATAGAATTTCCTTAACACAATTCTTAAAGGACAAGCGGCGCAATGTTAATGCTGGAAATTCTTTTGAAAGATCGTATCTATTAACCAAGCCAAAAACTCGCATGGTATGGGCAGGTGTACCGTCTTCCCACTTTGGCCGCACAGCTTGCCCTGTATCAGATATACCATATTCTAAAATGTATTTACAATTTTTATTTTATCAGCCTGGCTCATATAATTGTCTCCGTTCTAAGTTTATGTCAAAGTATTTATCATATTATATCGATTATAACATTTTCAGATGCTTGCCACAATACAAACTACATTTGAGCTATTACGCATTTTTAAAAAAACTGACAAATTTGCTTATTTTGACTGTAGCCTTATTTTTTAGATACAGTGGCATAATCCTTCCAAAAGTTTGTATCCAAATATTTAGACTGTTCCTGGATAAAGTATTTGTTGAAAAAATCTAGAATAAGCGTATTTATAATCCGCTCCATTATATCAGGGTCGATATCGCCTAAAAACCCATTCTCATCTACTGCTAAAATATCATTATAGTCGGTAAAGTTTACATGGAAACTGTTCTTTATTTCTACCGAATAAAAATCGCCTGTGATATTTAATAATGATAACAACGCCTTTCTTCGAATTGCAGCTTTGGGGGCTTCTGTATGCATGAGCATAAGGGGCTTATTTATTGTTCTGCTCCAATCAGTGTTCCAATAAAATGTTCCATCCATACTGACCCCAGCCTTAATTAAATCGGACTCAACGCTAAGTCTAAGGGCCGTACTGCCACCAAAGGACATACCGAAAGCAGCGATTCTATCCTTATCCACATGACTCCGAATTTTTACACTTTCTTCACCAACGCCCTTAAGCAGCATCTCAAGAGCAACTAGACTGTCTTTTACCCAGATGTCCAAAAGATCGGCTGTATAGAGCATTGAGTCCATATAATCTCGGTATTTCCGCTTTTGTTCTTGGGTAGAGGCAGTATTGCCGCTTTCTGTGAGCCATTTATTATAGCCTTCTACTTTCTCTTGGGTATTCCTTTTTTCTTCATGATGCGCCTCTTTTGAATCCCAGGCACAAATATCCCCATTTTTTAACTCGAAAAAGCTACTTCCTTCATGCCCGATAGACAACACAATATATCCGTTTGACGCTAGTTCCTCAAATTGAACAGTATTTTGCTCAAGGGTAGAGCCTAGCCCTGTGCTAAAGAGCAAGAGCGGGCGCTTTCCCGGCAATATGTTAATGTCCCAATAGGAGTTTGTCATAATACTGCAGACACCTGACCAAAGACTGTCACTCGTGTACTTTTTGGGGCTACCCAAGCCATTTTTTACATTGCTGGGATAAAAACATAGGCATGGGATGCGCCGCATGCCCTTTTTTTCTTCAGGCTCATGCTCATATTCAAAGCGCATACATCCAACAGTATATATGCCGCTGGGTTTTCTGAGCTTGTAGTTTTCCTTAAAAGCCATAAAACCACTCCCAATGTAAATTTACTACGGAATTTCTGACTCTATAATTCCATTTTACAACAAAAACCGAGCTTTGACAAACGCCAAATGCTCGGTTTTTATTTAAAGCTGATGAGAAAGCCCTTTGCTTATGAAACTATTACATCATTCCCATTCCGCCGCCTGGAGGCATTGCCGCTTCCGGCTCAGGGATATCAGCTACGATACACTCAGTAGTAAGCAGCGTAGAAGCTACACTCGTAGCGTTTTGAAGAGCACAGCGTGAAACCTTAGTCGGGTCGATTATACCCGCTTTAACCATATCCACATATTCTTCAGCCAAAGCGTCAAAACCTTGACCTTTTTTAAGCTCTTTAACTTTGTTTACTATTACGCCGCCTTCAAGGCCAGCATTTACAGCTATTTGGAAAAGTGGAGATTCAAGAGCTTTGAGCACTATTGCGGCACCTGTTTTTTCGTCGCCATCAAGCTTCTTAACGATCTTTTCAACATCTTTTGCTGCATGGATATATGCAGAGCCGCCGCCTGCGATTATACCTTCTTCAACAGCAGCACGAGTTGCAGCCAGTGCATCTTCCATTCTGAGCTTCTTCTCTTTGAGTTCAGATTCAGTAGCAGCGCCTACTTTGATAACAGCTACGCCGCCGGCGATCTTAGCCAAACGCTCTTGCAGTTTTTCTTTGTCGAATTCAGAAGTTGTATCTTCGATTTGAATTTTAATTTGCTTAACACGTGCATCGATTTTAGCTTTATCTCCAGCACCGTCAACGATGATAGTATTCTCTTTGTCAATTTTAACAGCTTTAGCACGGCCTAACATTTCCATAGTTGCATCTTTAAGGTCATAGCCAAGCTCGTCACTTACAACAGTACCACCTGTGAGGATTGCGATATCTTCAAGCATAGCTTTCCTTCTATCGCCAAAGCCCGGCGCTTTAACCGCAACACAGTTAAACGTACCGCGAAGCTTGTTAAGGATAAGAGTAGCCAAAGCCTCGCCCTCAACATCTTCTGCTATTATGAGAAGCTTTGCACCCGTCTGAACGATTTGCTCAAGAACAGGGAGGACCTCTTGTATATTAGTAATTTTCTTGTCAGTTATGAGGATGTATGGATTGTCTATTTCGGCAACCATCTTGTCCATATCAGTGCACATGTAAGCCGAAAGATATCCACGGTCAAACTGCATACCTTCAACCAACTCAAGTTCAGTATACATAGTCTTGGACTCTTCAACAGTGATTACGCCTTCGTTAGTCACTTTTTCCATAGCATCAGCAACCATAGCACCAATCTCTGCATCACCTGCAGAAATTGTAGCTACATTCGCAATATGGTCTTTGCCTGATACTTGCATACTCATGCCTTTGATAGCCTCAACAGCACACTCAGTTGCACTCTGCATACCGCGGCGCATGATAATTGGGTTTGCACCTGCCGCTAAGTTTTTAAGACCTTCACGAACCATAGCTTGTGCAAGTACTGTCGCCGTTGTTGTACCGTCACCAGCTACATCGTTAGTTTTTGTGGAAACTTCTTTAACTATTTGCGCTCCGATATTTTCAAACGCATCTTCTAGCTCTATTTCTTTTGCAATGGTAACACCATCGTTTGCGATAAGAGGCGAACCATATTTTTTATCCAACACAACGTTACGGCCCTTAGGACCTAATGTTATTTTCACAGTATCGGCTAGCTTGTTAACGCCGATTTCCAAAGCATTTCTTGCATCTACGCCATATTTCAAATCTTTAGCCATGTTATCCTCCTAAGTTTTACTTTTCGATTATTGCCAAAACGTCGCTTTGCTTAACGATTATGCACTCCTCATCGCCCACTTTAACTTCTGTGCCGGAATACTTGGAATAGATTACTCTGTCGCCTACTTTAACTTGCATTGTGACTTCCTTGCCGTCTACAACGCCGCCTGGACCTACAGCCAAGACTTCCGCTTCTTGCGGCTTTTCTTTAGCGTTGCCGGGAAGAACTATACCGCTCTTTGTAGTTTCCTGCGCTTCAACCTGCTTGATCAAAATTCGGTCAAATAAAGGTTTAATTTTCATTCAAATGCCTCCTATATTATAATTTCAAAAATCCAATCCACTTAGCAATGTGCATAACTAGCTTCACGCAATCTTTTATCATTTTTCCATTAACAATTTTAACCAAACTGTTATAGCCTTATAATTGCCGCAGGCACTCTAAAAAATTGATTCAGCATAAATTATACATTATTGCTCTCTGTTAGCACTCTTTCTCTATGAGTGCTAATACATTAAATATATTACTTTTAATGGTGTATAATGGCAAATTTCAAATATTAACTCAGATCGTAAACCAACCCAATCTAAGCAATATTTTCTAATAATATCTCTCGATTACTTGAAGTTTCTCTTGTTTACGTCGAAATCCTCTCGATTATAGCATAAAATATAACCGGAACAATTAAAGCTGGCAGAAAATTAGCAACTTTCAACCTTTTTATGCCCAGCATATCAATGCCAATGGCAAAAATTAAGATTCCCCCTACTATAGAAAGCTCTCTTACAGCGTCATCTGTCATAAACTGCGCCACACTGCCCGCCATCAATAATAAGAGCCCTTGATATATAAACACAGAAGCCGCTGAAAAAACAACACCAAACCCATGACTTGCCGCCAAAACTACAGCTGTTATGCCGTCAAGCGCACTTTTTGCAAACAGTATATTGTAATTGTTCATCATGGCAGCTTCAATAGAACCTATTATCGCCATAGAGCCTACACAAAAGAAAAGGCTGCTGGTTACAAAGCCTTTAGCAAAGCCCTCTTTGCCAAGCCTGCGCTCAATCATCATGCCCAGTCCATGAATACGAGCATCCAGATCGATAAACTCTCCCATAAGCCCGCCTATAACTAAACTTATTATAAACAGTACAGGATGAGAATAATCACTTAAAAGCCCATTAAACGCACCAGAAGCACCGATAAACAAACAAGAAAGCCCAATGGCGTTCGTTACCATAGACTTAAATCTGACTGACAGACCGTTTCTTATAAACAACCCTATCAGCCCACCTATTAATATTGCTACAACATTAGCTATGAGTCCCGGCATACCCTTCTCTTCTCCTCTATCCTACTTGCCTATTTTTTCCAGTCTTGCGTAATGAAAAAGATACTGCTGAGCAATGCCCGCATTATCTCCCCATTTATCCCTCGCAAAATCCTGAATCACTTTTAAAGGTACTTCTTCACCATCAAAATATAACTCGCTTATTATCCGCTTAATCCAAACATCCGTCGGGAAAACATCCGTCCTACCCATGCCCATAAGCAGTATGCAATGAGCGACTTTATCTCCTATGCCTTTAACTGCGGTAAGATGAGCTTTTATCTCGTCTGTTCCAAGGGTCAAAAATACACTTTCATCCAAGCTCCCCTCAAGGCGTTTCTGAACAGCGTCTAATATGTACTTGGCTCTAAAGCCGGTTTTAAGCTCCATCAGCTCTGCCTGTGAAGCTCCTCCCATTTGCTCAGCACTTGGGAAGGCAAACCCACCTTCTATCTCACTCCCATACTGTTCACAAATATTTTCGATAACTTTTTTTATCATCGGTATGCGATTGTTTTGGGATATTATAAAAGATATAACCATCTCCCAAAAGTCTTGTTTAAGGATCCTTATGCCGGGGGCGTATTTGATTGCCCTCTCCATAACAGGGTCGCTGGCAGAAATTAAGGATTTCAGACTATCATAATCTCTGCCTAAATCAAAATAATCACTCCAAATATTCTGAAACTCCGCCGCAGTACAAGAAAACACTATCCTATCCGCCTCTTGTTTTATCGTGAGTGCTCTACTGTGAGCGATTATTTTATAGCAATCGTCATCGATCTTTGTAAACCTAAAGCATTGACCGCATTCAAGTATCTGCCCAATATCAAAGCTGTCGGTTTTTTTCAGTTCCACAGACATAAGAAAAATCCTCCAAAAAAGCGCCACTATGGGCCAGTTTAATATCTCGCTTTCGGTGAACTCTTGAGGAAATTTATCGTCAGACAAGAAGGCACGAACAGTTACCTGTCAGCTGTCAGCTATCAGCTATCAGCCAACGGCCAACGGCCAATGCCAATGTCCGGCTGCGATGCGGAAGATATCCCGCTTTAGCCACGGGGTTCCCAACAACCGAAGTTTTTGGGGGTGGGCCAAAGGTGAAAAGATAATTAAAAGCCGCCGGAATGTAGATATTAAACAAGCTCTAACACTATAACAGCAAGGATAAAAAAATACAAGCTTTACGTCAAGAAAAATTTTATATATACTACTGTATATAACAATAACCAAAGAGGTGCATTTTGATAAAAACATTAATGAAAAAAATTATAAACCACGAAACTTTACGATATATTTTTTTTGGCGGGCTCACAACTTTAATAAGTATTGTTGTGTATAGCGTTTGTATATTTGCAGGGCTTGGAGTAGTTGTCTCTAATACCATATCAACCGTCATTGCAATAAGCTTCGCCTTTTGTGTTAATAAAATTTGGGTATTTGAGTCAAAGGACCTAAGCGTAAAGACCACCCGCAACGAGCTTATAAAATTTATAGCGGGAAGAGGCGCAACTTATATAATAGAGACCAGCTTGCTCAGATTCTTAGTGTATGCCATGGATTTGAATCCAATTTTGTGCAAGTATTTTACACAGGTACTTATTATTGTGCTTAACTATCTTATCAGTAAATTTTTGGTGTTTAACACTAAATCTTGATGAAAAGGCTATACATAAATATCCTTACGCTTTTACGAGAATTTCATCACATTTCTTCTCAAGATTTTAGCCTTAGGCCACCCAAAAAACTTCGTTTTTCGGAGACCTTGAGTGCAAAACGAGAACCTCAGGCTGGATAAGAGTATAAATGCTATCGCTTAGTGTGATAAGGCAAGCTTTCATAACAATATTAATAAGTAAAGGGTTGGAAGGATGATAATATCCTAAATGGAGCTTGTTATATAAGAGTTTCCAAAGATGATCAAACAGAGTATTCACCAGAAGCTCAACTAAAGGCAATAAAGCATTATGCTAAGCAAAATAATATCATATTGACGGAAGAGTATATTTAAATAGATGAAGGTATATCGGGAAGAAAAGCTGATAAAAGGCATGCTTTTCAATTAATGATAGCAACTGCCAAGTCAAAGCCGAAGCCCTTTGATATAATTCTCGTGCATAAATTTGATAGGTTCGCTCGTTCTAGAGAGGACAGCGTTGTTTATAAATCACTTCTAAAAAAGAAGCTGACATAAAAGTTGTTTCAATTACCGAAAGCATTGAGAGTGATAAGTTTTCCGTAATTTTAGAAGCTATGGCAGAATACTATTCGCTAAATTTAGCAGAGGAAGTAAAAAAAGGTATAACCGAAAAAGCGCAGCGGGGTGAATATCAATCGGCTGCGCCTTTTGGTTATGTTATGGAAAATAAAAAGCTAGTGATTGTGCCTGAAGAAGCAGATCTAGTTCGTTTTTTGTTTGAGAAATTTGTGTCTAAAGAAATGGGTATGCGAACTTTAGCGGCTTATTTTAATAATTTGGGAATTAAGTCAAAACGTGCCTTTGAAAATAGAACTATTGATTATATTTTAAACAATCCTGTTTACATAAGTAAAGTGAGATGGACACCAACAGGAAAAATAAGGCGAAATTATAATCAACCTGATTTTATTATCGTAGATAGTAATCATGAGCCAATTGTATCAGAGGAACTGTGGGCAAAGGCACAAGCAGTAATTAAAGAGAATAAAGAGCTTTTCCCCTATCGTTTTCAAAGGAACTCTACAAAATCAACATGGCTACATGGACTTGTACACTGTGGGTCTTGTGATAAAAAATTAGTACGTTCGTTAAAAGTCTATATGCAATGTAACGGATACTCGAAAGGACAATGCAAAACAAGCAATTTTATTAAATATACCATATTGGAAGATTTGACTTTGGAGGCTTTAAAATCACCAATCGAACTTTCTATTGGTCACAAACCAAACAATAGTCAAAATAGTGTCGTATACGAACTTATTAATAGACAACTTGATCTATCCCGGGAAAAATTTGAGCGCATCAGAGTAGCGTATCAGGATGGGATTGATACATTAGATGAATATAAAAATAATAAAGTTTCTATTAAGTCTGAACGGGAAAAACTTTATAGCAGACTAGCCGAACTAATCGAAACACATCTAGCTGCTAATGATAAGCAAACCGTCGAAAAACGGTTAAAAGATATTCACGAGCTATTAACTGTAGAACTATTGAACTTGAGATTAAATATCAAGTAGCTCATTTCTTATCAGTAAAATTACTTTCGAGAAAAAAGCCAAAACTTTGGAATTACAATATAAATACCGATGAGTGCCGAATATAGGCAATGGAGAAAGAATTATCTGGGGACTGATACAAACAGAACTATTTATGTCACGTGTTGACTAACTAAAATAAATAATATGCGGCCTCATTCTCACTCTCGATACAGCTTTTTAGAAAAAGCAGTCTATACCTTGGTATATGTCAAGATATAGACTGCTTTTATTTCTAAAAAAACCTTACGATCCGCCTTTATAATTCACATTAGAGTCATTACGCCCCTGTATAGAGCTCCTGCTAGTTTTTGTTATACGCCTAATAAGCTCTTCAGACTCCCGTAGATTTTCCATCTTAGCACTTGCGGCACTTTCGTGTCGATAACGAGCACCCTGATTACGATATCTACTATAAATAAGCCAGAAAAACAATGGGCCAGAGACAAAAAGAACAGCACCTATAATGCTCCAATCAGTATCAAGTGCAAGTATGGATACGCCTGGAATAGTTCCAAGAATTTGTACAATCAGCGCAAATATAAGGAGCTTAGCCATATTAATTGGGATACTTCCCATCGTATTTAAATTACGTCCGTTTGCAGCAACGTAGTGAATAACGTCATTGTTCTGATAACTATACAGCCATATCGGTAAATATGCTGACTTCCACTGAGATCCCTTAACATCTATTGACTCTTTTTCCCAGCGCACGCCACGGTCAAACTTATTTGTTGTTTTTAGCGCCTGGTGTCTAGCGATATCTTTAGTTTTAACTTCAATCAAACCGCTTAAGTCATCTATATCTGTATCACGCTTTTGAGAGGTGAAGCTGCGCATAAGATTTGCATTCCATCTTACACTATTTTCGGTGTCAAAAGGTTTAATAGCATTAACAATATTATTTGTACGGTTGGAACTTTTGTGCTTAAGCTTTTCAGCGTTTGATTCAATCGTCAAGTTCTCAACAATTAAATCAAACTCACGATTAACATCATATAAATCAGCGTCATAATAAGTCGTTGTGCGTGCATTTTTACCAGTACCTGTAGTTACGGTGTAGCTGCGAATTAAATGTTCGCCTTGGCCCGAAAAAGACGCCTTAGAATTAATATCAACAACCATATAAGATAAATATACGCCCATGACATTTTCAACGCAAAATTCTTCTTTAAACTTCTTGTGGGCAAAGAACTGCCTTTCACTAACAAATTTTTCAATAGCTGCACGCGCATCGTCTTTTTTCGCATTAAAGGGCAGTACTTTGTCAGGGACAGCTCCATTTGGAACTTGCTGTTTAATAGATAATGTATTTCTACACCAGTGGCATCTTGACTGTAAGGACTCACTGGTATCTATCACAACTTCCGCACCACAGCTAGTACATTTCAGCGTAAGGACATCCTCAGAAGAAGCATTTATATCAGTAGCGCCTGAACCGATTACGGTACCATCAAGGCTACGAATGTCTGTGACTGATTTTTCAAACTTTTCAGGCTCTAGTTCATGTCTGCAAGAGTTACATCTAAGCTTACCTGTTCCGACATTAAGGGCAATATCAGTAGCCCCGCATCTAGGACATTTACTTTGGCCATCTTTTGCTCCTGAATCAGTCTGCACAATGGTTACATCTTCAGTGTTTGAGTTTAGAAGGTCTATCTTATTGTCCATGTTATCATTATCTGCCATATTATATACCTAAGATTTTGGCCTTAGCCGCATCAAAGTCTTCTTGTGTAATTATGCCATTGTCGAGAAGGTCTTTTAAAGATTTGAGTTTTGCAAAAGGGTCTTCCTTCGCTGGCTGCTGTGGCGCAGGCGGTGGTGGCACTTGCTGTTGCGGCATTACAGGCTGTTGTAAATTGTTCATTACTCCACCTGCAGCATTCATACCCATACCCATAAATGCGAGTCCTGCAGCTCCGCCATTTGGGTTCTCACCTGCTGACTGCATACCTCTAGCTATAGACTGTTGCATAAACGAATTCCCGCGCGCTCCGCCTAAAGCATCGGCTCTCCTTACATCAGCAAGTAAGGCTTTAGAGTCTTCATCGTACTCAATCGCAGCAATGGCAACTTTGCCAATCGCGAGACCACGATCGCTACCCCAATGATACTCATTTTCAATTACAGCAGAAAGAGACTGCGCAAAGCCTACCGCATCCCCCTGAATTCTTGCGATACGATTACCCTTATCAGGGTCATTTGTATAATGAGAAAACGCCGCTGATAAGCTACTCACTACCTCATTAAACAGCTGTGTTCCAGCATCATTATCCATATCCGCAAAATCAAACAAAGGAGCTCCAGGTTGTAAGTACTTAACAGGAACAAACTGCTTCACAAACAAAATAGGGTCAATGATTTTCAAGGTATAAGTACCTCGCGTCATAGCGCCTACTTGTGTTCCAAGATACGCATCGTCCCAATAAATTTCAGACTGAGTACCAAAGCGATTATTAGGAATTTCTCTTAAGTTAATATAAAATGCTATTTGCTGAGAGCCTGGAATACCTCCAAATTTAAATCTCTCCCAAGAAGTCTTTAATGTGGATGACAAAATACCATCTCCGGCAAAAAAAGACTTAGAGTTCTGGTCATCTGAGGTGTAAGTGTATCCGCCTGGCTCAGAAATAAATCCAGTTATTGCGCCCTCTTGTAATGTGATAAGTGCCGTTCCTTCAGGCACAATGAATCTACTGCCGTTAGTAATAATATTTGCAGATCCACGTGTGTTAGCTCCACGCCCTGCGTTCGTACCATTTGCAACTGCTTCGAAAATTGCAGAAGTCGCTGTAACATCGCCCCTTGGCTGCAAAAAATCCTTCCATTGATCCGCAAAAGTTCCACTAATGGAACCTGTAAAAGCCCTAATAAATCCCATTTTTCTATATCCTTTCAAATTAGATTAAGATGCTTCATTATACAGCATTTTTGAGAATTTATCAAGACGTGGATAGTATGCTGTTTTTTATCAGAGTTAATAAGCACCAGTTTAAGAAAAAGCAACAAGTTGTGTACTTCTGCGGGAGCCTGAAAGAGAGGTAGTTTTTTATTATTGTTAAATATTTCAAAATTCTTTGGTGCACGAGGTATTGTTGGAAGCATAATTCATTATACCGAAGGGTGTCAGGCAGACCGGATTCCGCTAGGTATATAAATCTCTAACAGTTTATTATTGGTAATAAGCCATGCGAAAAAATGCTTGTATTTTCTATATACAAGTGCATGAAGTGAAAGAAGTTCACTTGCAGTCTTTTCCGAGAGTTGTTGCAGCTTTTCGGTACATATTTTACTCAAAAACCAAGCTACGAATGGCACTTTCCTTCTAAGCCCTTCCCAGTGCCGCCATCAAACAGCAAAATCCTCTTAAAACTTAACGCATATCCCGGCCTACAGAGACGACTAAAAAACACGGCGGCAGGTTAAACATCCTGGAAAGCAGCAAGGTACCCTAAACGTACCGATGGATACTTCAGCCGGTCCTGACGCCGCTGGAATCCATCATCCAGGATGCCCGTTGGCGCAGCAGGGCGATCAGACTGCTATAGGCAGCCGACTACCAGGCTTGGGAGAAAGATTTTCTTTGTTACTGCTTTGGATGATTTGAATATAACTCCTTAATTGGCAAAAAAAGCCTCAAAAACCTGCACGCGTCTGTAATGTGAATAAGTATTAATTTATCGCAAACAAAGCACCCCATAAGGATCAAGCCCTACGGGGTGCTACGTGCTTACTCGGCAATTAACATAATATGCCTGCAGTATTGGATATGCCTATAAAAAGTATGTAGTGAAGCTACTATTGACGCACAAAACGTCCAACAACAAGACCAACTGGACTGCTTACAACTACGGATCCATCTGACCTAATCTGAGCTTCCATAGGTGCAACGAGATTTTGTCCGGTTCCGCCAGCTGGGTCTGGGAAATATTGCCTATGTGTCCATGAGACTGCTATCGTATCGCGACCTGCTGATACAATACTCTCTAGACGTGCATTTTCAATACTAATTGGAATATTGCCTTCAATAGTACTAAGCACAATCATAGGATAGCTTACTGTGTTCGCGGTAAATTCAATCGTGTGGACACCATTTGGATGTAGATAAGTTCCTCTAGCATCCGCCGGCAACTCATTCATCCTTCCAGTAGGCATACAAGCAGTAAGACCTAAGGCAGCCGCAAGACAGAGTGCTAATAAAAGAAAACCTCTTTTTTTCATGTTTTGCCTCCTAGCAAATTATTTAATTTTATATTGAATTTAATGTACTACAATCCATTAGCAATGCATGCCGTAAGGCCTAAAACAGCCGCTAGACAGAATGCCAATAAAAGGAAACCTCTTTTTTTCATGTTTTGCCTCCTAGCAAACTAATTTGAAATTAAAACATAGACGGCGCGCATGCTGTAAGGCTTAAGACAGCCACAAGACATAAAGATAATAAAAGAAAACCTCTTTTTGTCATGTTTTACCTCCTAAGAAAATAATGTAATGCACTGCAAGTATGAACTACAGATAACCACTTAACTAACTCGGAGGATAACTACTTTCAGGCATATCCGAATTCCTCGACGGTTTGTCAATGGTGTTTTTGTTACTCTAGTTACTCTACCATCTTGGATAAAATGTGTCAACAAATAAAGATGTTTTTAAACCGTATTTTACTAAATTCATTAAAACACAACAAAAAATGTTAATGATATGTTCATTTTTTGTTCATTTTTGCAGAATTATATTAAAAGTGTTGACAATAAGTCCAACTCTATGTAGAATGACCTTGGATGAGTTGCAGACCTTTTTGTAGAAAATATACACTGGACAATGAAAATTTAGTGCCAATTCAAGTGCCAATATATAAATACTGAATTGTGGATAATTAATTGAACTATTTGTTATCTGTAACATTTTAAATAATGTATTTTTGTTCTTATTAAGAATGAATTTTTTATTCGTTTTTAGTGGACATTTTTAGTAAACATTAAATATAAAAAAGGAGGAAAGATTATGATTATCACAGGATTTATAGCATGGATGGGCGTTACATGGTCAGCTGCTATGACAGCTATAGCTGCAATCGCATTATTCTTCTCGTAAGAAGGTGAAAATGGAAGTTATAAATTAAAAAGGAGGTATATTTATGTTCGGTCTTCAATTTTGGATGACATTAGGCACGGTAGCTATGAACAATGCATTACAATTCATTGCTAGTTTCTTTGCAATATTTGAATAGTCTTTCGGAAGATGGATTATAACTTGTTATTCATAAAAAAAATTGTAATGTTTTTTGTATCAATGATATTAAGATGAGTTTTTTATTCATTTTAGTATATGAGTATGATTAAGGAGGGAGGAAAGGATATGATTATCACAGGATTTATAGCATGGATGGGCGTTACTTGGTCAGCTGCTATGACTGGTATAGCTGCAATCGCACTGTTCTTCTCGTAAAAATGTTTTATTTAGCAGGAAAAAATAGAAGTTACAAATGAAAAAGGAGGTGCACTTATGTTCGGTCTTCAATTTTGGATGACATTAGGCACGGTAGCTATGAATAATGCATTACAATTCATTGCTAGCTTTTTTGCTGATCTTAATGGTCTTTTCTAGAAACCATTACTAAATGATTGGTAAGTACTTATCAAAGACTCTTTCATGTATCATGAAAGAGTCAGACTGTCAAAGAAAGGGTATTTTCACGCGAGTGAAAATACCCTTTTAAAATAAAAGCAAGTAAAAGTTCAAAGCATCATAAAAACACATATTCCTCCATCGCCAAGTAGCCAGTTTTTT
>Ga0123352_10000226_pt1 | contig 68034 bp, 71 predicted proteins | sample TergutLab28metaG_FD_89700 | JGI IMG/M metagenome (GOLD analysis project Ga0123352, IMG submission 89700) | Labiotermes labralis P1 segment gut microbial communities from Petit-Saut dam, French Guiana - Lab288 P1 | ecosystem: Host-associated > Arthropoda: Insects > Digestive system > Gut ... | reverse complement strand
CTTGAGGAATTAAAAACTGCTATTGAATTGTTTAGTTGATAGATTGAACTAGACCTGTATTAGACACATGGGTGTTGATATTACAGGGGTTAGAGGGGTTTTGGAAGTAATTTATATTAGGTGCGATTAATAAATATTGTAAAGGGGTTTCTTATGACTTCAAATGAAAAAATGGAAGCTGTCATTGAATTGGCAAGAGAGGCAATGAATAACGGGGAACTCCCTATAGCTGCCGCCATTTACTGTGGCAACGAGCTAATTTCATCAGCTCACACAACAGAACGCGTCGATGGAAGATGGTTGGTACACGCTGAACAAAAAGCGTTAATGGAAGCGGATATGAAAAAGTTGCCGATGAAAACTCGTCGTAATTTAGAATTATATACAAATCTTGAACCATGTCTTATGTGTCTTGGAATGGCTCTATCAAGTTTTATTGGGAAAATATATTATTCTGTTGAAGCTCCTGACGATGGAGCGATAGAATTTGTTAAAAATGAATATGAAAACCGCACAGTAGCTGGACTTTCGGCTTGGCGTTTTCCAGAAGTGAACTACGGGTTGTTGCGCAAACAAAGCATACAATTATTTTGCGAATTTGTTGAGCAAAACGAAGGACAACCTGGAGTAGATTTTGCACGGTCAATAGCAATTTTACATTAAAAGTGTACAAAATAAGCATTAGCAACATTACTTCCGCCATTCACAGCATATGTCTTATTGGCTACACGCAAGTAATATGGTTATGAAAAGTAAACCTAAGCATTTCTTCTATATCTGGTATATGCTCTGTTTTCTGCGACAGCATATGTCTTAAAAGCCTATTTCCTAGTATTTAGAGTTTTGCAGGGAAAAATCTGCTATATAGCAGACTAATGACAAGACCCTATGCTCGTCATTGCGAGCAAAGCGAAGCAATCTCTAATGGCGTAAATGTAAGATTGCCCTGTTCTTTTGCGAAGCAAAGATGGGTTTCGCACAGTTTGCCGTGGGCGAGCCACTAAGGTCGCTTCGCTCCTCACAACGAAGATAAAAGGTGCTTCGTCTACAATCTGATATATAGAATTTGATATCTTGCACTTATGATAACCCGTTTTATTATGATTGCAGGCAGATAAAGCTAAGTTTGAAAAGTTTATCCAAAAACGCAAGGAGAAAAAGAGATGAGCATATTTCAGCCAATGGCAGAAAGGTTACGCCCAGCTACCTTCGACGGTTTTGTGGGTCAAAAGCATCTTGTGGGTGAAGGGGCGTTGTTGCGCCGTTTGGTAGAGAGGGACACGGTGCCTTCTATGGTACTATGGGGGCCGCCTGGGGTGGGCAAAACCACCCTCGCCCGCATAATAGCAGGCATGACAAATGCTGAATTTATCAACTTTTCCGCAACGCAAAACAGTATTAAAGAGGTGCGGGCGGTGATGGAGCAGGCAAGTGTTGCCCAACAATGGGGCAAAAAGACAATTGTGTTTGTAGACGAAATCCACCGCTTTAACAAAGGGCAACAAGACGCATTTCTGCCACGTGTGGAAAATGGTAGCATTATTTTGATTGGTGCAACAACCGAAAACCCTTCATTTGAAATAAATTCCGCCTTGTTGTCCCGTTGCAAGGTGTTTTTGCTCTACGCACTTACAACCGAAGAAGTGACGGAGCTATTGTCAAGCGCAGTGACCCATTTCGCTAAAGAGAATAACTGTAAAATCGACATAAACACCGATTTGCTGGACATTATCGCTCAATTTTGCGGAGGGGATGCACGAATGTCCTTAAACACGCTGGAAATGGCATTAAGCTCAGCAATTATCGCAGATGGCGTTATGAATGTGAGCGAGGAACTTATCCAGCAAGTTGTTAGCAAAAAAATCAACTTATACGACAAAAAGGGTGAGGAGCATTATAATATCATATCCGCCCTGCATAAGTCCATGCGAAACTCTGACGTACACGCAACAATTTATTGGATGTGCCGAATGTTAGATGGTGGCGAAGACCCTCTTTATATCGCCCGCCGTCTAGTGCGTTTCGCCAGCGAGGATGTGGGGCTTGCCGACCCGCAGGCATTGGTACAAGCCAATGCCGCCTATCAAGCCAGCCATTATAATGGTATGCCAGAATGTGGTGTAAACCTTGCACAAGCCGCCATTTACCTTGCACTTGCCCCAAAATCCAACGCCCTTGAAACTGCATACAACAATGCCATGGATGACATTGCCAAAAACCCCGCAGAGCCAGTGCCTTTGGTCATTCGCAACGCTCCAACCAAGCTAATGAAACAGTTGGATTACGGAAAAGGTTATAAATACGCCCACGACCATGCAGAAAAAATCACTGATATGCAGTGCCTACCCGACAGCCTTGTGGACAAAACCTACTACCATCCAACAACACAAGGGCGAGAAGCCCGCATCGTTGAGCATATGCAAAATTTAGAAACCCTTCGCAAAAAGCTTGGTGAAAGTAAATAAAAACGCTTGCTTTTTGTTTTAGATTGTGGTAGTATGTATAAGTTGCACGCCCACACTGGGTTGCTGGCTTCTCCGTCCGCTTCTTGGTGTTGGGGTAAACATAATTTTAGGAGGAAAGAAAATGACAGTTGACAAACAAGCAATTATCGAAAAATTCGGGCGTACGCCCAATGACACTGGCTCGCCAGAGGTGCAGGTGGCACTTTTAACCGCCCGCATCAACTCTTTGACAGAGCATTTGAAAACCCACAAAAAAGACCACCATTCACGTCGTGGTTTGCTTATGATGGTTGGTCAACGCCGTGGTCTTTTGGATTATATCATCAAGACCGACATTAACAAGTATCGTGATTTGATTGCCGAGCTTGGCATTAGAAAGTAGAATGTTTTATGGGGGCGGCGTTTTGTCGCCCTTTTTTACGAATTTTTTTGTGAATAGGAGAAAATGATGTACAGAACTTATGAAATGAACTTGGCGGGCAGTCCGTTTAAGGTGGAAATTGGACGTGTGGCAGAGCAAGCTGACGGTGCTTGTGTTATACATTATGGTGAAACAGTGGTGCTTTGTACCGCTACCATGAGCGAAAAACCAAGGGCGGGCATTGACTTTTTCCCCTTGTCCTGTGATTATGAAGAAAGATTGTATGCCGTGGGCAAAATCCCTGGCGGTTTTATTAAGCGTGAAGGTCGCCCGACGGAAAAGGCGGTTTTAGCTTCCCGTTTAATTGACAGACCAATTCGCCCGCTTTTTCCTGATAATATGCGTAATGATGTGGCAGTGGTTGCCACGGTTTGGTGTGTAGACCAAACCCATGCCCCAGAGGTTGCCGCTATGATTGGTGCAAATATTGCACTGGCAATATCTGACATACCCTTTAATGGACCAGTTTCCAGCCTAAATATTGGCTTGGTAGATGGTCAGCTAATTATATGCCCAGATGAGCAACAACGTGAGGTCAGTCATCTACATTTAACGGTTTCGTCTACCAAGCACAAGGTTATGATGATTGAAGCAGGGGCAAATGAAGTGGATGAGGACACCATGTTCAAAGCCATTACCCTTGCCCACGATGAAAACGTAAAAGTTGTTGAGTTTATCGAAAGCATTGTGGCAAAAGAGGGCAAGCCCAAGAAAGAATTTGAAAGCATGGAAATTCCAGCGGACATTTACTCTGCTGTCACTAATTTTATTGGTAGCCAGCGGATGGAAGATGCGGTCTTCTTTGAAATAAAGCAAAAACGTGACGAGGCGTTAAGCCAAATACGTGAAGAAGCCAAAGAAGCAATTATGCCTGAATTTGAACACGTAGAAGGCATAGAGAGCTGGATAAACCAAGCCATCTATAAATTTGAAAAGCAAACCGTCCGTAAGATGATTTTGGTTGACGGCAAACGCCCAGACGGACGTGCCGCCAATCAACTTCGCAACCTTCACAGCTCGGTGGACATTTTGCCACGTACCCACGGTTCTGCAATCTTCTCCCGTGGGCAAACGCAGGTTATGACCGTTACCACGCTTAGTTCTATGAGCGATGTTCAACGCCTTGACGGTCTTGATTTGGGCGAGGAACAAAAGCGTTATATGCACCATTACAATTTCCCAGCTATTCTGTTGGCGAAACCCGCCCCAATCGTGGACATGGTCGCCGTGAAATTGGGCATGGTGCTTTGGCAGAAAAGGCATTGCTTCCTGTTTTGCCCTGCGTGGAAGATTTTCCATATGCAATCCGCACAGTGTCGGAGGTTGTAAGCTCTAACGGCTCAACTTCTCAGGCGGCGGTTTGTGGTTCGTCCTTGTCTTTGATGGCAGCGGGTGTGCCACTTAAAAAGCCTGTTGCAGGCATTTCCGTTGGTCTTGTCACAGGGACTACAGATGATGATTATATTTTGATTGACGATATTCAAGGTATTGAGGATTTCTTTGGCGACATGGATTTCAAAGTAGCTGGTACTGATGCAGGCATAACCGCAATTCAGCTCGACATGAAAATCGAGGGTCTAACCCACGAAATTATCAAAGCCAGCCTTTACCATTGCCGTAAAACACGCCTTGAAATCCTTGAGCAGAGCATGAACCCAGCCATCGACATTGCACGCCCAGAAATCTCCAAATTTGCCCCTAAAATTGTTATGGTGCAAATTGACCCAGACCGTATGGGCGAGGTTATTGGACCAAAAGGCAAGGTCATCCACCAAATTATTGACGAGTGTGGTGGAAGCAAGCGTGAGCTTGGTGGGATTACCATTGACACCATGGACGACGGCAAAATTTACGTTGTTGGCACAAATATGGATAATATCCAAAAAGCTGTCGCCATGATAAACCTTATCCTTGAAACGCCAGAAGTTGGAACGGTGTTTACGGGCAAGGTTGTCCGTCTTATGTCCTTTGGTGCTTTTGTAGAGATTGCCCCTGGTAAGGATGGTCTTTGCCATATCAGCCAGCTTGCTGTGGAGCGTGTAAACGCTGTTGAAGACGTAGTAAAAATCGGTGACGAGCTTGCTGTACGCCTTATCGAAATTGACGATACTGGCAGGTTAAATTTCTCTCATAAAGCTACAATTCCAGGTTATGAGGACAGCAGACCACCAGCCAAAAAGCCAAGCAGTGGTCCGCCAAACCGAGGCGGTGGTGGCAACAGACCACCAAGACGATAATATTATGTGATGCCGATATTTAACTAACAAAAACCCCCAATCAAGGGGGTTTTTGTTAGTTAAATATCTTTCATTTCATAAGTTGGTTAATTCCAAACTATAAACCTAATACCATCTGGTCTTGATGCCACCCCAGAGCTAAAGTAAAAAATAATTATTGCCCCATAGAGTAAAGAATACCTCGTAAACATCAAACCACACCCTGTGAGCCCAAAATGACGATTCGACAACAACGGAACTGTTTGGGGGGACATTATGAACAGTGACTGTTGTAGAATTTGTAACGGTCTGGCTGTAGTTGAAGCCGACATTTGCTGAAATCAAGTTGCGTGAAGCACCGATACCACCAGAAAGAGAGCCTGTTCTACTTTTAGCTATTGTGTGACTAAGACTAGAAAGGTGGGACGAGTTATTTCTAAGAGTTGTGTGTCTTGTGCTGTCCCCAAACCATGACCACATGGGAGGGTCTGGGTGTACATTTCTTATAACCATTGACCAAAAATGAGGAGCTATGTCTATATTAGGCATATTTTCTGAAACCTCACCCTGATTTGGTAAGTCCATGATAAACGAGATTGCTTCGTCGTATGCCAAAGGCAAAAGGGTCGCTTTATGCCCGTATGGTGTATCTTGCACAAATACATCGACCATATCAACCCCATAAGGCACAAAACCGATTTCTAATATCCTAGAAGTGTCTTGTGGTGGTATTAAATTGTTTAATTTTTGAATTTCAAGAAGTACATCTTCATCCACAATACGTAATGTGTTGTCATTTTGATTTAAGGCAATCGCATTGCCACGCATTACACTTTCGGGAAAAATAAATGGAACAATGGTGTCCAAAAATCTATCAATGACGGAATGTGTTGGTTGTGCATCATAAGATATGTAGTTAGATGAAGCGATAACGGATGCCGAAAGCAACATCGCCATAAACACAGGTGAAAATACACTTAAAGACTTTTTGTTTTTCATATGTTTTCCTCATTAGGAAATTACGGCAAAGCCGTGGTTGGTAAACAACATGATATGACAGCTACGTCTGCCATATTTTATATAGCTATGTATGATGCTATTATAACACCCTCCCCAACCCTCGTCAAACAAAATTTGAATAAATTTAACTTATTAATAAAAAGTAACTAAATATGTGCTGATATGTATACAAAAAGCTTCCGAAGCACTTGCTATAAATCGGTGCTATTGGCAGGCTAAAATTCTTTTTAATAAAAATAAACACCCTTCCGCTGGAAAGGTGTTCGGACTGATGACAAACCTCTACGCTCGTCATTGCGAGCGTAGCGAAGCAATCTCTAATAGCGTAGATATGAGATTGCTTCGTCGCTTCGCTCCTCGCAATGACGGACTTTGTTTATAATCCGAAACACCTTTCAAATTAAAAGGTGTTTTTTTCATATTTTTTACAAAAAACTATTGACAAAAGCAAAATTATGTCATATACTGGAGATGTAACATCATTCTCTCATTGGGGTACTGTAAAGAGTGCTTGCCTGCACAACACTCGCAAAGTAAGTCAGGCAAGCACCACACCAGTCCCCAATAACGAGACCTAGGGGATATTATATCCTACCTTAGGTCTTCTTGTCAAGCACTTTTGACAACAAGGATATAGGAAAGGAGCATACCCAATATGACAAACAACATCATCGTAACAAGAACCATTGACGAATTAAACAGAATTGTTTTACCTTCAGAAGCCAGAAACCATCTAGGTCTCAGTAAAGGCATGAATGTAAAAGTATCAATTGAAGGTAATAAGATTATCCTTGTAAAAGACGAAGAAAAAAATGCAGAACCCTGCATAACTTGCGGTAAATAATTGTATGGGCGACCAATGGTCGCCCTTTTTATGTTATTATCAGTCCTGACATTAGGTGGTGAGGGCAATGTCAAAAGCCTTGTCAATCGTGTCGAAGTCAAAGCCACGTCGGGCAAGGAAGGATTTTAGTTTTTGTAACTCTTTAGGGTCGTCTACTATTTGGGCAAGGTCTTTGTGTCGGATTTTCTTTTCCAAAGCACGGATTGCAGCGGTTAGGTCGTCCTCTTGTTCGTCTCCGCTAATATCTTCGTAGGCGGTGTAAATGTGGTGTTCTGATACACCTTTTGCACGCAACTCCTGTTCGATACGAAAACGCCCAAAATTGTTTATTTTTGTTTTTTGACTGATAAATGCCGTGGCGTATGCAACATCATCCAAATAACCCCGCTGGGTTAGCAAATCCACCACATCATCTATGCTTTCGTTGGAATATTCTTTTTCCGATAACTTATCCCTCACTTGCTTAGTGGACTTCATTCCCTTACCCAGATATTTAACGGCGGCGTCCCTTGCAGTAGCAAATTCCACTCCGTAGCGGATTTTTGACAGTTTATCCGCATCTAAAGCTTGCCCTATTTCTAGCTTGTGGTGCAACAGGTCTGCTCCGTGTATACCAAAAGCAAAGCGGTCATCGATAAAAACCGAATACCGCTTTGGGTTTTTAACTTGCTGGGTTATGTCGGTAATTCTCATGGCAATAACCTAGGGCTGAAGATGTGGTCAAGTTCTGTAAACTCCTCACCTGTTTGATAATGGGTCGTTTTGTAATTACCCTCTGGATTGGGGGAAAACCCACATTTTTTAAGCATGGCTTGGGCATCTACATTGTCCTCCATTGCACCTGCGTACAACCTGCCAATTTCTAAAGCGTCGGTGGCAAAGTTTGCTGCCAGAAGAAAAGCTGATGTTCCAAGTCCACGACCACGGTAAGGGGCAAAAAGCCAAATGGCAAGGTCATGGGGTTCATTGGAAACGGCAACAGAGCCAATAATTTCACCACTTGCAACTTCTTGTATGGCGGCATAGAAGTGCCATTTGCCATCCTCCCAATCCTCAAACTTTGCTTTGTAATGCTGTAAGCTTTTAACATGGCGACCGTTAAAACCTTTTATGGTTTCTGGGTCTTGCCAATTTTCGTAGGCAGTGTAAGCATCTTCCTCTCTGGTTTCCACCAAACGCACAAGCCTGTTTTCTGCGTAGATTTTACGTTTATTCATTCTCTGGGTCGCCTTCCAAGCCCATTTCTTGTATTATGCTGTCAATTTCTTCGTCATCTAGCTCAATTTCAGCTATAATTTCTTCATCGTCTTTTTTCTTCTTTTTGGTGGACTTTTTGGCTGGTTTTTCTTCTTCGGCTGTGGTTTCCGCCGCTAGACCTGTTGGCTTTTCCTCCATACCAAAGTGATTTCGGACGGCAAGTTCAATTTCTGCCTTCAAGTCGGGGTTTTCGTCAAGGTAAGCATTGGTTTTGTCTTTGCCTTGTCCTAAGCGTAAATCCCCATCGCTAAACCAAGAGCCAGAACGGTTGACGATTTCCAGTTCCGTAGCCAAATCTAGTATGTCACTGCCTTTGGCGATGCCTTTGCCAAAAATTATGTCAAATTCGCAAACCTTAAAGGGTGGGGCAAGTTTGTTTTTCACAACTTTAACTTTGGTACGGAAGCCAATGTGTTTTTCCCCTTCTTTAATTTCGCCTTTGCTGACACGACGAATGTCCAAACGCACAGAGGCGTAAAATTTCAATGCTCGTCCGCCTGTGGTGGTTTCGGGGTTGCCGTAAGAGCCGATTTTTTCACGGAGTTGGTTGGTAAATAGGATAACGCAGTTGTTTTTGTTGGACAGTGCCGTTAGCTTTCGCAAGGCTTGGGACATTAGGCGGGCGTGCAGACCCATGTGGCTGTCCCCCATGTCACCCTCGATTTCTGCACGTGGCACAAGAGCCGCCACAGAGTCAATGACGATAACGTCAATTGCACCAGAACGTACCATTTCGTCGGCAATGTCAAGTGCCTGTTCTCCGTTGTCAGGCTGGGATATGTAAAGTTCATCAATGTCAACGCCAAGGTTTTTGGCGTAAACAGGGTCAAGGGCGTGTTCGGCATCAATGAACGCCACAATGCCGCCCATTTTTTGGGCTTCCGCTATAAGATGCAGAGCCACCGTGGTTTTACCAGAGCTTTCTGGTCCAAAAATTTCGATTATACGCCCACGAGGGAAACCGCCTATGCCCAAAGCCACGTCTAAACTTAGAGAGCCAGAGGGAATACACGCAATTTTCATCCCTGCAGTTTTTTCTCCCATTTTCATAACGCTTCCCTTGCCAAAACTTTTCTCTATTTTGGCAAGGGCGGTTTTTAGGGCATCTTTTTTGTTTTTATCAATATCGCTCATCTGTATTTTCCTCCAAGGTTTTTAATTTTTCGTTTAGCAACTCCAAGCTTTGTATAACGGTTTGGCTTATGATACTTAGTCTGTCGCCTTTTAGGTTTAATTTCTCAACTATAGTATCTCCATCATGGTGCAGGGCAATGTATGTAAGCCCTATGGGTTTTTCTAGCGAGCCACCGTCAGGACCAGCTATGCCAGTTGTGGCTAAGCCAATGTCTGACCCTGTGGTTCGGGCGATACCGATAGCCATTTCCTTGGCAGTCTGTTGGCTGACTGCCCCATAAGTATCCAACGTGGTTTGCAAAACCCCAAGTCGCTTGACTTTTGCATCGTTGCTATATGTCACCATGGCTTCATCAAGAACAGCAGACGCACCCGCAACCGATACCAAGGCGGATGTGACCGCCCCACCCGTTAAAGATTCAGCAATAGCGATTTTCAGCCCCTTTTGGATAAGAGACGCCACAATTTCCGTTGCCCTATCCATTTTTACGCCTTTTAATTAGCAGAACCCATATAACAGCCAAAACGCCCGCCCCAGCATAAACAACGGCAACAGAGCGAAGCATGTACCACAAAGCATTTTCGTGTAGTTCCACAAAAAAGCCACTTATCCACACGTGTAACGCCGCAAAACCCATTAGGCTGACAAAATGCACGGCAATGGCTGGCAAGCTGGTGGTTTTGAAAAACTTAAACACATATAAGCTAACCGCCGCAAAAGTAGCCAGTATTAAACGGCTTAGCAAATGCCAATAGCTAGTCTCTGCTTCCACACCGTATGCCACAAACATTATCGTCATATCCACAATTGTCACAGCGGTAAACATCACGCTAATCAACAAAAACTTGTTTATGCGTAGCATCCGCTCCATCACACTCAACTTTTCCATTTATTTCGCCTCCTTAAAAACACGTCTGTTACGCCACATATAGTCCACAGCAGAAATTATAGACAGGGCAACACATACATAAATTAGAACAATGCCAGCCCAATAGGCAACGGGGTGGTCGATATTTAGCAAAACCAGCGGTATCATCACCATTTGGGCGACAGTCTTAACTTTCCCCCAAAAACCCGCTGAAATTACGATGCCCTTCTGTGATGCCAGCATCCGCAAACCTGCTATCAAAAATTCTCGACCTTCTACAATTATGAGAACCCATGGCGAAATGTCCCCAAGCCACAACAAATACACCATTGCAGCCATGACAAGCACCTTGTCCGCCAAAGGGTCCATAAACTTACCAAAATCGCTGATAAGTTTTAATTTACGAGCAAGATAGCCGTCCAAAAAGTCAGTAATCGCTGCCAGCACAAAAACCGAAACAGCAATCATGCGGGCAACTTCTAGCGTATACCACCCAAAGTCCGCCCCATGGATTGCCAGCACAAACAGCGGTATCATGCACACCCGTCCTATTGTTAGTTTATTCGGTAAATTCATAACAGCCCCCTTTGCACAAACAAAATATATTATATCACATTGTCTAGAATAAGTCAAAATAAAACTGCACTAATGAAGTGCAGTTTTATAAAAATATAGCAGACATTTTTAATGATGATTATGTGCAAATTCACATCTAAGACAGCCTATCATGTTAGGCGTAATGGTTGCAATCTATTTCATCGTGAATGGAAGTAAATGTGAAACTATCAAGTTAATTGTTGTGGTGCTTTTGAGGAAGACGTTATGCTAGTTCACAACTTCTCCCATGACTTCATATTGCCAAGTTTCTACAATTTGTATTTGTACAAATTCACCAATTTCCAACTCTTGGTCGCTGGATATGAAGACCGTGCCGTCGATATCAGGGGCTTCGGCATAAGAACGACCCAAGTATATTCCATTTTCTTCTACGCCTTCCACGACGACTTCGTAGGCACGTCCATCCCGTTCTGCTAAATTGTTTGCAGTAATACCTTGCTGAATTTTCATCAGGCGGTCATAACGTGCAAGCTTAGTTTTTTCCTCCAAATGGTCGGGCAGACCATCTGCTGGCGTGCCTTCCTCACGGGAGTATGGAAAAACTCCCAGCCAGTCAAATTTCATGTCTTCTATGAATTTGCAAAGGGTTTGAAAGTCCGATTTAGTTTCACCAGGAAAACCTGTTATTAGGGTTGTACGCAACACCACATTTGGCACGGTTTGGCGTATATGTGCTATGGTTTTCCGCAAGCTGGCTTCGGTGCTTCTTCGTCCCATCAACTTCAAAATTTTGTCAGAACAATGCTGGATTGGCAGGTCTATGTAAGGTAGAATTTTAGGGTTTTGTGCCATTTCTTCCAACAGTTCATCGTAAATATGTTCGGGGTAACAATACAGCAGGCGAAGCCAGCGTATGCCCTCTATTTTGCTGAGTTTATCTAGTAAGGCGTGAAGTTTTTGTCCTTCGTAAATATCTGTGCCGTACAGGGTGGTGTCTTGTGCCACCAAAATAAGCTCCTTCACACCTAAGCCCGCCAGCCTCTCGGCTTCTTCTAAGAGGCTTGGCATGGTGCGGGATGCGTATGACCCACGAATGGCAGGGATTGTGCAGTATGTGCAGTTTTTGTCGCAACCTTCTGCAATGCGTAAATAGGCATAATACTTTGGAGTGGAAGGAATACGCAAAAGCTCCAAATCGGTAGTTAGGGGCTGGACTACGGAAGTTACACCCAAGACATTTTGCACCACGGAAATAAGAGTTGCATATTCACTAACGCCCATTACGGCGTCAACCCCATCCACTGCTAGAATTTCATCACGATAACGGACGGCGGCACAACCCGTCACGATAACGGCACGACAGCAACCATCTTCCTTTTGGGCAATCGCATTTTGAATTTCTTGGTAACTTTCACCAACGGCATCTTGCAAAAAACCGCAAGTATTGATGATTATTACCTCTGCAATGGTGGGGTCTGCCACCAAAACAAATCCCTGCTGCGCTAAAAGCCCTAACATCACTTCGCTGTCGACGGTGTTTTTGTCGCAGCCCAGAGAAATTAGGGCTACTTTCATGCCTTGTAGTTCATTCATCTAGTTTCTCCCTTGCCTCCCCAAAATACCTTAAATATGTCGTTCGTCGCAATGAACAGACACACTACAAAAGCTCCCTAATTTAGTCATACCAGTAGACTGAATACAATCATGGAACTTAGACCTGCAACAAATGCACCAATGGCGGCAGTAATAATGGAACTACGCAACACTTTTCTGGTTATAGACTTTTCCTCGTCGCTCATAAGCACAATGCCTTTTTCTTTACGCATTTTGTCCATGGACTTGATGTCGCTTTTGATGGAAAGGATGCTTTGTACAAAGCCCCACACAGCCAACACCGACATGCTAAATAGACCAGCTACGTTTTCCCGAAAAAATTCAGCCATTTCCTTATCCTCACAGAGTTATGCGTTGTGCTATATAATCCTTTAGGTCTGCGATTGGCACACGCTCCTGTTCCATGCTGTCACGGAAGCGAATGGTCACGGCATGGTCGGCAGGTTTTTCCTCATCGCCAACGGTTTCAAAGTCGACAGTGATGCAGAAGGGCGTGCCAATTTCATCGAAACGGCGGTAGCGTTTACCAATGCTACCTGTGTCATCATAGTCGCAGGTGAAGTGTTTGGACAGGTCTGTGTAAATTTCGTTTGCTTTGTCCCCAAGTTTTTTGGATAGTGGCAAAACAGCAACTTTTACAGGAGCAATTGCAGGGTGAAAGCGGAGGACAGTGCGTACATCGCCTTCGGCAATTTCTTCTTCGTCATATGCCTCACAAAGCAAAGCAAGTGCTAAGCGGTCAGCCCCAAGGGATGGCTCGATAACATATGGGATATATTTGTCGCCCTTTTCGGGTTCGCTGTATGTCATGTCTTGCCCGCTATGGTCTTGATGGGCTTTTAGGTCAAAGTCTGTGCGGTTTGCAATGCCCCAAAGCTCTCCCCAACCGAATGGGAATAAAAATTCGATGTCGGTGGTGTTTTTGCTGTAATGGGAGAGTTGCTCTTTACTGTGTTCTGCAAACTTCATGCTTTCTGGTTTCATACCAAGGTCTAGCAGGAATTTTTTGCAATATTCCAGCCAGAAGTCAAACCATTCATCATCCGTGCCTGGTTTGCAGAAAAATTCCAGCTCCATTTGCTCAAATTCACGGGTACGGAAGGTCAGCCCCTGTGGCGTAATCTCGTTTCTAAAGGCTTTGCCCACCTGTGCAATACCAAATGGGATTTTTTTGCGGGTTGTCCTTGCCACATTTTTGAAGTTGACAAAAATACCCTGTGCAGTTTCTGGGCGAAGATAGACAACGCTGGTGCTGTCCGCTACAACCCCTGCATGGGTTTTGAACATTAGCTCAAATTCACGTATATCAGTGAAATTATGCGACCCACAAGACGGACAAGGCACTTTGAACTCGTCCACAAAGGCTTTTAGCTGTTCTTTTGTTTTGCCATCAGCTGTGCCTTCCATGCCTTTTTTCTCCATGTAATCGTCAATAATTTTGTCGGCACGAAAACGCTCTTTACAATCCTTGCAGTCCATCAATGGGTCAGAAAAACCACCCACGTGTCCGCTGGCTTCCCAAACCTTGCTATTCATTAAAATAGAAGCGTCCAGACCCACGTTATAAGGGCTTTCCTGTACAAACTTTTTCCACCAAGCCTGTTTGATGTTATTCTTAAGTTCTACACCCAATGGACCATAATCCCAAGTGGACTGCAAGCCACCGTAAATTTCGCTGCCAGGGAACAGAAAACCCCTGCCTTTCGCTAGTGCTGCAATCTTTTCCATTGTTTTCATTTTATCCACTCCTAAATATTCTTCCAAATCTTGCTTTTGTCAAAGCCGTTACCAAGACAGCAACTAGGATTGTGTTAATGATAAGCTCCGCAAGTCCGTTGGTTGTGGCAACGCCGAATAGTGTAAAGCCAACCAACCCAAATGCGTCCGTTTGAAAGGACAGGGAAGGAGACATTAATGTACCGCCATCGCTGGCTAAGGGTGCGGCGTAAAACAAATATACGCTTCCAAGTACAAAAAACGTGTTGGCAATGGAGCCGATAGCCCCAGAAATCCCCGCCATTACGGTGATTTTTGCTCCCTTGGTATCTTTTGCAATTTTAACCATGGCATTAAACACAACCCACACGGTAATAGCTACCAAAATACGGGGTATCATGGACACCAGCGGGTTCATAAAAAACGGTGCCATCATAGTTGGGATTATAAACGCCCTAATTAATGACGCAGCCCCCGCCACAATTGCCACAGCCACCCCTGGCCAAAAGCCCAGCATAATAGCCGCTACCATTACAGGCAAAAATGCAATGGAAGCCGCCGCAGGCATCAAAGGTAATGCCAGCGTCCCCACGAAAGGAAAGCTCATTACCACAGCAATCCCGCTTAAAATGGCGGTTGCTACCAGTTTTCTGGTTTTTTCGTTCATGTTGTAAAGCCCTCCTTAAATAATTTGTGAATTCCAGTATACACCATGGGTAGACTAATTTCAAGATAAATTTTGGTGTGTAGGGGGTGGCACACAAAAACTTATTTGCATTTACCTAAAAAGCCTGTTATACTAATCCCCAAGAAGTCGAGGAATTACAACCAACCTAACCCCACACCTCCGAAAAAGGCAAAGCGAAAGAGCCAAGAAGCAAGCAGATAGGCGAATTATTAGCAAGAATCAAACTAACTGAAAAATGGGCTTCCGCACTCGAAAACAAGATATTGGAAGCCCATTAACGTCGATTTAACCAACAAAATAAATCATTTGGTCTATAGCCGCCTCATTGCACTCAACCGCTCCATTTCCGCAACATCAAAGCCATCTATTACTTTTTGCAACTTTTCAAGCATTTTAGGTTTGTCATCGGGGATTTGACCCGTTATGTCCAAGAGGTTTGAGCCATGAACGGAAACCAATTCTGTTGTGGTTTCAAGGCTCTCTACAAACAGTTTCAGTTCTTGTAACTTTTCTAGTTCGTCAGCTTCAACAAACTCTCCATTTTGCAATTCAGCAAAGAGTGGCGTTTCTGGAAAAACCATAAGGTTCATTGCCCAAATGACATCTGGCTTTACTTGATTGAAAAATCTAGCGGTTTCAAGTGCATTTCGCTCACCATTTCCTTTCCCAGCGGCACCAAGTATATAGGCAGTCATATATTTAATTCCTGCTTCGTCTAATTTCTTGAGCTGCTCCACCGCTTGTGCCGAGGTATAACCTTTGTTTTGGGTAATCAAAGTAGCATCGTCACCCGTTTCAAGACCGACATAAAGGTAGTTTATGCCCAAAGTGTTGAGGATTTTAAGTTCTTCAACAGATTTTGAAATAATGTTTTGTATGCGTGAGTACATTGTAATGGTCTGCATACCAGGAAAATACTGCCTAATTTTTATGGCTATACTTTTTAGCTTGTCAAAACTAAGCACGAAAGCATCCCCACCCAATAAAAACAGTCTGTTTGTGTACGGTTTATGGGATTGTATTTCCAATAAATCTTCTTCAATTTCAGACATGGGTGAAATCTTGAACTTCGTGCCAAGAAACGTGTTGCAAAACTTACATTTACTATGCGAGCACCCTTTTGTTACTTGAAGTAAGATGGTGTTTGCTTCTGGGGGTGGTCTAAAAATTGGTCCATCGTAGTGCATGGTAAAAACTCCTTTCGCCAAAAAATTGACTATTGATTTGTTGTATACAAGTATGCTATCATATACACATATATTAAACAAGTACGCAGTTTTATGATAGTTACTATCATATGTGGTACTGTATAGATGGAGGCTATTTGATGGAGCAAGACAATGAAAAAACATACGAATATGATTCATGCCCATTGTATTTCATCCAAAAGGCTTTATGCGGTAAATGGAAATTGGTTTTATTATGGTCTTTGCAAGAAACGAAAAGATTTAACGAGCTACACAGGCTTTTTCCTAACATCACACAGGCAATGCTAACTAAGCAGCTAAGGGAGTTAGAAAATTCTGGTTTTATCCATCGTGAGGTGTACAAGGAAATTCCGCCAAAAGTGGAATACTCGCTAACTGATATGGGGATTGCATTTCTTCCGCTTCTCAAAGACATACGAGATTGGGGAGAGGCTAATTATGATTTGTTAAAAAATCACTAGAATACTCTGAAAGGTGGAAAATAAAAACTTATTTGCATTTGTTTGCAAAGCCTGTTATACTAATCCCCAAGGAGTTGATTTATTAAATGAATGGTTATAAACTGTTGTACAAAAGGGCGTTGCCCCATATGGATGGGGAAGGTTTTGTTTACGAACATAAATCTGGGGCGAAAGTTATGCACATTAAAAACGGGGATAACAACAAGGTGTTTTCTGTCACGTTTAGGACACCGCCAACAGATGATACGGGAATTGCCCATATTATGGAACACGCCGTGCTTAACGGCAGTCAGAAATACCCGCTAAAAGACCCTTTTATGCAACTTGCCAACGGCTCTTTGTACACCTTTTTGAACGCATTTACCTATCCAGACAAGACCATGTATCCCGTGGCAAGCACCAATGACACGGATTTTATGAATTTGATGGATGTGTATTTGGATGCGGTGTTTTTTCCGATGATTTATGAACGCCCAACCACCCTTGCACAAGAGGGGTGGCATTATCAGCTTGAAGATGGGGAATTAAAATATAACGGGATTGTATATAACGAGATGAAAGGGGCGTTAAGCGACCCTTATCGTTTGTTAAGCAATGTGGTGGGGCGGGAAATGCACCCAAAGTCCTGCCTTCGCCATGAAAGCGGTGGCAACCCCGAAGCTATACCAAACATAACCAATGATGATTTTATAGACTTTCATAAAAAATATTATCGCCCAGAAAATGCTTTGATTTATTTTTATGGCGATATGGACATTGAAGTTTGCTTCCAAAAGATGGCAGACAGCTATTTGTCTAAGTTTGAACCCACTGGCGAGATTGTGGAGATTACCCCAGAACCACCTCTCGGCAAGACGATTTATACCACAGGGGAATACTCTGTCACCGAAGGGGATGACTTAAACGACAATTACATGATTGCAAGTTATCTGTTACCCCACAGCACCCCGCCAATTGATGTGGTGGCTTTGAAGGTGCTTAATTATATATTACTCGCCACCCCAGCATCCCCTCTGTATAAGGCAATGGCGGAAGCCGAGCTTGGCGAGGACATCTCTGGCTCTATGTCCAAAGACGTGATACACCCTTATTGGGGCATTACCCTAAAAAATGCCACACTTAGCTGTGAGGGGCTGGACAAGTTCCTTGAAAACTTCTTAACGGAGCTGTGCGACAAAGGTTTGAGCAAAGATTTTGTAATGGCTTGTCTTAACTTTTTAGAGTTTCAAGCCAAAGAGGAAGATTTTGGGTCAAGCACACCAAAGGGGCTTGTTTACAATTTGCGAAGCATGGCAAGCTGGCTGTATGGAGATGACCCGTTTGAGCCGTTAATGGGTATTCACCACTTAGAAAAAGTTCGTAATGCCAGCCAATATGGAGGCTTTTTCGAGGGGCTTATACGTAAATATTTACTGGATAACAAACACAAGGGCTTTGCACAACTTAACCCTGTACTTGGGCTGGACGAGAAAAAAGAGCAAGAAGAACAGGAAAAACTTGCGACTATAAACGCTGGTTTGACAGATGCTGACAGAGAGGACATTAAGGCTAAACAACAAGCCTTAAAGGAGTTCCAAGAAACCCCTGACACCGCAGAGGTGTTGGCACTTATCCCTCGCCTTGCTGTGGCTGACATTAAAACAAAAATCGAACGTACACCCCTGCAAATACGTGATGAGGGCGGGGCTAAGGTTCTGCATAGCCCACTGGAGACCAACGGCATAATCTATACCGCTATGTTGTTTGATATGAGGACTGTCCCTGCGGACTTATTGCCTTATGTCAACATTTTGCAATATATGCTGTCCAAGGTTGCCACCAAAAACCACGACACAACCCATCTAACCCAAGAAATTAAAGGTTATTTAGGCGGTCTTGGTTTTTCTATGGACATTATAAGCAAACAAAACGGTGACTTTGTGCCAATGGCTGTTGTGTCTGCCAAGTTTTTAAGCCAAAACACCACCAAGATGTTTGACATTGTAGCGGAGATTTTGCAATATTCTGTTTTTAGTGACAAAAGTCAAGTTAAAACCTATCTACTGGAAATGCGTGCGGGCATGGAAGATTGGGTGCTTACATCTGGTTCCAGCCTTGCGGTCAGCCGTTCCATAACATATTTTGCACCAGCAGCCGCTTATCAAGATGCAGCAAATGGGCTTGGTTACTATGAAATTCTTAAAAATCTTTGCGACAACTTTGATGCAGAGTTCGAGAACCTGCAAGATAAATTACACTACACCGCATGGACAATTTACAACCGCAACCGTGTCCAGTACAGCTTGGTTTGTAATGAGGAGCTTTACGACCAATATGTAGCTGGGCTTGCAGGTTTTAACTCTATACTTGTTGGTGAGGATTTGCCAGATGCGGAACAGCCAGCCCTTGTAACTCCAAAAAACGAAGGGCTTGTCACCGCAAGCAAGGTGCAGTATTGTGCCTTGTCTGCCAATTTTGGTGCTGACGGATATGGTTATCATGGCGGATTGAAAGTTCTTGGTAATGTGCTGGACAATTATTTGTATGAGGAAATTCGGGTAAAAGGTGGCAGTTATGGATGTGGTTCTGGTTTTAACACAAGGGGCATTATGTTTATGTACAGCTACCGTGACCCAGAGCTGGAAGCCACCTATGAAATTTTCAAGAAGTCAGCGGAACATATACGCAATTTGGATTTGAGCCAGAGAGAGATGGAAAAGTTTATTATCGGGACAATTAGGGCATTTGATAGACCCGCAACTAATGCCCATAAGGGGCTTACGGCGGCGGTTAATTATCTGCAAGGTTGGACTGATGACGACAAACAAAAAGAACGTGACGAGATTTTAGCGACCGACCTAACAAAAATCAAGTCTTTTGCGGATTTGTTGGTTGATGCTGTGGCACAGGATAATATTTGTGCCGTGGGCAGTGCGACAGCGTTGGAGGGCAAGCCGATGTTTGGGAGTGTGTATAAGATTTAAGGTTGTTATATACAAGGCATGGCGGTGCTTTTTTGGGATTGGACGGTATCGTCTGCATAAATGGGACGAGCAATGCTCGCCCCTACCAGTTCGGATTGATGTGTTATATGTATTTACCGAAATTAGTATAAAAAAGGGCGACCTATTGTCGCCCTTTTATTGTTAACGCCCGCAACTTGGGCATGGTTCTCCAATTCTTTCGATTATAAGCCTGTCACCTTCAACATACACGTTTACTTTCGTGCCTTTTTCTAGGCATAGAAGGTCTCTGGCTTCTGATGGTATTACAATTCTGTTTAATTCATCGAGAATTCTTTCTTTTAGAAATTTCTTTTTGTTTTCCATGGGCATCGCTCCTTTCTTATACCCTTTTTGTCAATAAGTGCTTGACAAGAAGACCTAAGATAGGGTACAATGTCCCTTAGGTCCTGTTTGGGGTCTGACGTGGTGCTTGCCTGGTTTCATTTGCGATGGATTAGGCAAGCACCGATTTACAGTACCCCGTTGGAAGAAATATATTAGAACTGTTTCCAGTATACGACAAAATTCTGTGGATGTCAAGAGTTTTTTGCAAAAAAATATAGGGTGGGGGCTTTTGCCCTCACCCTATAATTGTTTAGTTGACAATTGGCGAATTTTGGTGTATAATCACAATTGCGTACTTGGAGGCAGGCTTTGACGCCCTTTTGGAAAGGGGGTTAGCCTATGTGGATTTGTGAAGTATTCAATCTGATATTTCTTGGCATTGTGGCATTTGTCACACTTGCCGATTACATAGACAGAAAGAAGAAAAGCAAACGCCGCCCTCCCGACAAGTGATAGCGGCGTTTTGATTAAAGTTTTATCTTAATACCCGCAAAGCCTGCCGACTGTGCGTACTGAAGGGATGTTGTGGAAGATATCCCTTCTTTTATTGTTACCATTATATCATCTTTCACCTACTTTGTCAACACAAAAGTTGACTATTGACGAAATTATGTATAGGGGATATAATTAAGGCAAGAGGATGCAGGTGATGATATGAATATATTTGAAATTATCCAGAAGAAAAAACAATCCAAACCCCTGACCCGCCAAGAAATTGATTTTATGGTGGAAGGTTTTTGTAATGGGACTGTAAGCGAGGGGCAAATGGCTGCTTTGCTTATGGCAATTTGCATAAATGGCTTTAACCGTGAGGAAACAGCGTCACTTACCCTTGCCATGGCTGGGTCTGGTGATGTGCTGGACTTTTCTGGTAGGGACTGGGTTATTGCGGACAAACATTCCACGGGGGGCGTGGGGGACAAGTTGACCTTAACTGTTGCCCCTATGTGTGCCATACTTGGTGTAAGTATGGCAAAAATGTCTGGTCGCTCGCTGGGACATACGGGCGGGACGATTGATAAGTTGGAAGCCATACCAGGTTTTAAGGTGGACTTGCCAAATGAAGTGCTTATGGACATTTTGGGGCGGGTTGGGCTTTTTATTGCAAGCCAAACCGCAAACCTTGCCCCTGCTGATAAGGTGATTTATGCCCTGCGTGATAGTACGGCAACCGTTGACAGCCCTGCCTTGATAGCTTCTAGTATTATGAGCAAGAAAATTGCGGCGGGGGCGGGGGCTATTGTGCTTGATGTTAAGGTTGGCAGTGGGGCGTTTATGAAAACGCTAGAGGAAGCTCGTAATCTTGCCCAAATTATGGTTGATATTGGTAAGGATTGCGGGCGAAAGGTGTCTGCGGTGCTTACTGCGATGGATGCACCACTTGGCAATGCCGTTGGTAATGGGGTTGAAGTGCTAGAAGCTGTAGAGGTGTTGCAAAACAAAGGTCCAACTGACATTAGAGAGCTTAGTGTGGAGTTGACTACCCAAATTCTTTCCCTTGCCAAAGGTGTGGAGGAAAGTGTCGCCCGCGACTTGGCAGAAGGTGTGTTACAAAATGGCTCAGCTTATGAGAAGTTTCGTCAGATGGTTGAGGAGCAAGGTGGCAACCTCGAGGGGATTACGAGCAAAGCCCCCCACAAGATAACACAGCTTAAAGCCCCACAAACAGGGCATATTGTCCAGATGTATGGGGAAATTTGTGGCATGGTGGCACATAAAACTGATGGTATTATTTTTCATAAAAAACTTGGTGATTATGTGGTGGAAGGTCAGACATTGGCCGATGTTTATTTAAGTGAATTTTCAGATGAAGATAACATCTTAGAAAGCCTTTCAAAAGCATACACCATAGCCACCGAGAAGCCACTTGCCGCACCTCTCATATACGAGATTATCAGATAGGAACAGGTTGAAGATGAAGCGTTGGATTTTAAGAGAACATGATGCAGACATTGCATTAATGACAAAGGTGCTTAAAATAACTCCTGCCCTCGCCCATGTGCTGGCAGGACGTGGCATAAGAAGCAAAAATACCGCAATTAAATACCTTGACCCCCAGCTTGCCTACCTACACCCAATGGAAGGCATGGCAGGGGTCAGCGAAGCTGTGGACATTATCAAGAAAGCCGTATCAGATGGCAAAAAAATCTGCATTTATGGGGATTATGATGTGGATGGCGTGTCTGGCACAGTTATTCTGCATAAAGCCCTGACAAAATTGGGGGCAAATGTGGATTATTACATACCTCACAGGGAGCGGGAAGGTTATGGACTTAACATACCCGCCGTGGAGGAATTGGCGAAGGATTTTCAGGTACTTATTGCCATTGACAATGGTATTGCGGGGGTTTCGGAGGTCGAACGGGCCGTAGAGCTTGGGCTAACCGTAATTATCATTGACCATCACAACCCGCAATTTGATGAAAACGGGGCGGAATTATTACCTCCAGCCCATGCCATTATAAACCCAAAGCAATCGGGTTGCCCCTACCCTTTCAAAGAAATGTCAGCGGCGGGACTTGCCTACAAATTTGCAGGCCATTTAGGGGTTGCCACAGATGAAATGCTAATTTTTACCACCATGGCAACATTTTGTGACGTGGTTGATTTGGTTGACGAAAACCGCATCCTTGCTAAGAATGGATTGCACACCCTTAATGTGCATGGCACGGAAAATGTGGGCTTGCACACCCTTGTCAAAGCTCGAAATTTGGAGTATAATGAAATTGATGATTTCGCAATGGGTTTTATAATTGGACCCTGCATCAACGCCAGCGGACGGCTGGATTCTGCTGGGATTGCGGTTGAATTGTTTTTAACACATGATGTCGGGCGGGCAAAAGAACTTGCCCAGCAATTGGTAGACTTAAATGACAAGCGCAAAGAAATGACAACCCGCTATGTTGACGAAATTATCGGTGGTTTGCCTGATGAACTTGATGATGTGCTGGTAATTTACAGTGAAGAAATCCACGAAAGCATTGCGGGCATTGTGGCAGGGCGGGTGAAGGAGCATGCCCACCACCCAGCTATCGTGTTTACGAAAGCTGGCGAGGTTGCGAAAGGCTCTGCCCGCTCCATAGAAGCATATAATGTTTTTGAAGCCATGTCTGCTAACAGCGATTTGTTTTTGCGTTTTGGGGGACATCCCATGGCGGCAGGTGCAACCATGGAAATTAGCAATGTAGACATTTTGCGGAAACGGCTTAATGACGCTTCTGGGCTTACTGCTGAGGATTTTCAACCCATTTTATACGGCGACATGGCTTTGACGCTGGAAGAAGCCATCTTCGCCCTTGCACAAGATTTGCAAGTCCTTTGTCCTTTTGGTAAAGCTAACAAAGAACCCACCTTCTTCAGCTACAACGTGACAACGGAGCGGGCAGAGGTCATTGGGCAGTCTGGACAGACATTGCGTTTGACATTTCGTTGCGAAGAAGGGCGTAAAATCAAAGCCGTGGCTTTTAAGAGCGTGGATAAATTTGCCCAGCATCTTAGCGACAATTACAGCAAAGAAGTTGCCGAGGCATTTACCACGGGCAGACTTAAAAACATGACAATCAAGATGGATATTGCCTATAACCTGAGGATAAACACATGGCAAGGCAATTCCAGTCTGCAACTGCATATCTTGGATTTCAAACACCCCGCACCACGGTAGGGGCGAGCATTGCTCGTCCCAGTCCGATAAACGATGCCACATATCCGTGGCAAATAAGGAGAAGAAATGAGATTAGACGACTTATTTTGTAATATGAGAGCTGGCATGATTTATGAAAGCCTAGATTTACAAAAACTAATAACGGAGGTAGGTGCTAAGCGTTTAGTTGAAGCAATGCTAGACAATATTGGCAACACCAATTCACTAATAAGAGAAAATATTCTCGGCATCAACTATCGACTTGCTGTTGAAGGACTTTTAGAACACAAAGATTACATTGATATACTAAACACCTGCTTAGGAATGGACTATTTGTTCAAAAACATCAACGACCCAGACTGCGATGACGCAGTGTTTTGCCGTGCATACGCTTCGCTTGCCATTGGTTGGATTGTACACGCAGATGCAAAAATGGAATTTTTATCGGAAAGCCAGTACAAGCAAGCATTGGAAACCACCATCCTATATATGATGCAAGAAACCGACCGCAAGGGCTATGTCTTAGGTAAAGGTTGGGTACACGCAATTGCACATGGTGCAACCATGCTTCGAGAAATGATAAACCATCCCAAATTCCCTATGGAATATGCCGAAAAAATTCTGGATTGCATTAAGTTCCACATTGCATCACAGCACCCTTTCACGGATGGGGAGGAGCATAGATTTGCAAGTCTCGTTTTAATATTAATGGACAAAGGCATCACCGAACAGCAAACCAAAGACTGGATGGGTAATTTAGCACCAAAAATAAAGGCGGCTCATTTTACGGATGAACACGCAAGCGAAATACGGTTATGGCGTAATGTGGAGTATTTTTTGCGGTCGCTTGTTAGCGTGCTTGCTGTCGACACTAGGCACGACAGTCTTATGAGAGATACAGCCCAATATGTATCAAAAATATGGTCGATAGCCCAGTCAAATGATTAGGGGTAATCAGTATATGAGGAGGAAGGAATTATGAAAAGAAAAATTTTAGGAACATTATTGGCTCTATGTGGTTTGGTATTAGTTGCTTGCAATGGAGAACAACAAGTGGACGATACCCGCCCATATCAAGGTCAAGAAACCACTGACACTAATCAACAACAAACAACCGAATATCCAGAAACTTTGGAAATCAGTATCAACATTGCGGACGATGCCATTTTGGCAGGCTTTAACCAACAACACCGCTACAATTACAGCAACTGGGAAAGTGTAACCATTGCAATCTGGGCAAACCAGCCAATGCGTAACCTTGCCGTTGTAAGTCTGTCCAGCCATTGGGATGAAGAACGCCAGCAGCTGCTTTACTCCCCCACAGCACGGCGTGGTGAAACACCCATGCTTGCCGTAGGTGACGGTTTTGTCATAGAAAATTACGTGGGTGCTGGCACGCTTCCTGTTAGCGGAATTGCTTTTACCGACATTAACGGCAACATCCGCCATTTTGCCATGCAGGAAAACAACGCATACCCCAACCACGGCGGTATGTATGTAATATGGGAAATTGAAGTGATTGATTGGCAGCAGGCAGCGGACACACTTATAAACAGCATGGACAGCATCTTCACAGAGGTTTTGTGGATGTGGGGCAATGATGGTACAGCAGAAATCAACTTCCGCCCAAGCGAACAGATGGCAGGCTTCTACAACAGCCAAGGCAACCGCTTTGATGATAGCTTGCCTTGGATTTACAGGTTTCAAGACAGCTTTTACTTTGCTGACTATTATAAAATAATCGACCTTGACCGTGACGGCATACCAGAAATTCTAATCCACTTCCACCAAACCTTTGAAGGTTGTTACGGAGGATTTTACCGTATATTTTCCTACAGAAACGGTAGATATGAAATGCTAGAAATGTCCGCATATGGCGACGGTTGGTTGCATTTCGGAAGCGGCCACCAATTGTTTGTGGATGGATACGGCAGAACAATTGCCCTAATAGACAGCGAACTGTCAGGGATGGAATACACACAGCTAGTAATTGAGGGTAACCGTGCCACGTTTTACCCCCTTGCACTGCCAGAATGGACCCAAGAACAGTGGAGGGAGCATCATTGGCAAGTGTGGAGCCAAGAAACTTGGGAATTGCTGGATAGCTGGCTAGACCACAACCCAACAATCTTTGGTACAGACATTCCTCTAACACCTATACAACCATGGCAAGGCAGGGACTTGCCTTAACCCCACGAAAGGAAGGACACAAATGGACTTAAAACAAATAATCCGAACATTTCCAGACTATCCTAGCAAAGGCATCATGTTCCGTGACATTACCACAATACTAAAAGACCCCAAAGCCCTAAACCACGCCCTTGACCAAATGGCAGAACAACTAGAAGGGCTTGACTTCGACTTAATTGTTGCCCCAGAAAGCCGTGGTTTTATCTTTGGTGTTCCATTGGCTTCAAGGCTTAGCAAAGGCTTTGTCCCAGCCCGCAAAAAAGGCAAACTACCAGGGGCTGTCACCAAAGGTGAGTATACCTTGGAATACGGCACAGATATAATCGAAATTCACACAGATGCTGTAGAACATGGGCAAAAGGTGGTGTTGGTAGACGATTTGCTTGCCACAGGAGGCACAGCCAAGTGCATTTGCGACATCGTGACGGAGCTTGGCGGGGCAGTTGTCCGAACAGTCTTTTTGATTGAACTTGACGGCTTGGGCGGACGTGAAGCATTGGCAGACATAGATACCAAGGCGATACTGACATATTAATAAGCAGGACGTTCAATATCCGCCCCTACTGCGGTATACATTGGTAGGGGCGAGCATTGCTCGTCCCAGTCGGAATGACGTACACAAACTAAGGAGGAGACTTAAAAATGACACAGATACACGCAGAAATTGACTTTGTAGGAGATTTAGGCATAATAGCCATGAGCAATTGTGCAGACTTCGGGAAAAAACTGGACGAAAACATTAAACGCATCCGCAAAGAAGCAGGACTATCCACCCCAGACACCTTTTTGATAGAAATTAAAGAAGTCCGTTTTGCCAATGGAGAGGGCAAGATAAAAATTGAAGAATCTGTCCGTGGCAAAGACATTTTTATCGTGTCGGACACAGGCAATTACAGCCAAACATATAAACTTTACGGCTTTGAAAACCATATGGGACCAGACGAACATTATCAAGACATTAAGCGAGTAATTTCTGCCATTGGAGGAAAGGCAGCACGTGTCAGCGTCATCATGCCGATGTTGTACGCCAGCCGTCAAGACAAACGTGACGGTCGAGAGTCATTGGATTGCTCTATGATTTTGCAAGAGCTGGAAAACATGGGCGTAAGGGATATTATAACCTTTGATGCCCACAACGCCGCCGTACAAAACGCCGTCAGCGTCATGTCTTTTGAAAATATTTATGCTACATATGAAATTGTTAAAAACTTTGTGGCAGACGAGCCAGATGTGATAAAAGACCGTGACAACCTGCTTATCATCAGCCCTGATGTGGGCGGTATGGGGCGTGCCATCTACTATTCTACGGTTATGCAAACAGATGTGGGAATGTTTTACAAAAGAAGGGATTACAGCCGTTTGGTAGACGGAAGCAACCCGATTGTCCAGCACGAATATTTGGGCAAGGACGTAGAAGGCAAAAACGTAATGATAATTGACGATATGATTGGCACAGGCGGCTCCATGATAGAAATTGTCCACGAGCTAAAGCGCAGAAACGCTGCAAAGGTTTTTGTTGCCGCCACCTTCGGAATGTTTACCAAAGGTATCGGGGCGTTTGAAGACCTGTACAACAAAGGTCTGATGACCCGCCTGTACACCACAAACCTAACCCATGTGCCAACCGATGCCTTGGACAAACCTTGGTTTAACCATGTGGATATGAGTCCTTTCGCCGCAGACCTTGTAAACAACATCAATATGAACCGTTCCATAGAACCTGTAATTGATGCCACATCCCGCTTGAAAGAAGCACTCGGAAAATAAACTTTCGGAATTGTACACTGTAGGGTGGGGGCTTGCCCCCACTTTTTTATGCGGTAGGGGCGGGCATTGCCCGTCCCATGTCTGCTGGCACTATTCTTTGGGGTTGGGTGGTATCGTCTGCATAAGTGGGACGGGCAATGCCCGCCCCTACCAGTTGAGGGCGTTATAGATAAAAGTGTTATTGCAAAAAGTTCCAATTATTTTCAAAAAAAGCTTGACAATTACATAAACAGACTGTAAAATATAAATAAGGGCTAAGGCAATAGCCAAATCCCTACATTCTTTTTCCTTAGTTAATGACTTGTATAAAGTTGCCTGTCTGAAAATCCCGAGAAGAAAACCCAGACAGGCAACACCGTACAAGTCCCAAAAAGACCTGAGATAATTCTAACATCTCTCAGGTCTCATTGTCAAGCATAATTTGCTTAGACACAAATCAGAGAGGAGCATTAAACATGGAAACAATTCCAAGAAGATTGGACGATTTGGGTAAGATAATATTACCTAGCGAACTAAGAAGAAAACTAGGTCTAACTCTAGACCCATCCTCAAAAGTAACCATAACAAAGTTGGATGATGAAACAATAATTGTCCAAAAAGCAAAAGAAGGTTGTCAGTCACCCAACACAAAAGAATTAGACGACATGGGTCGCCTGCATCTAAACAAAGAATTAAGAGATAGCTTAGGATGGAACGAAAACACCTACCTAGGCGTAAACGACGACATCATGGTTATAAGACCATTAACACCAGAACAGATAGAGCTGGTAAAGCAAAAGGAAGAAAAAAGTAAAACCAAATAAATATAGGTGGGGGCAAAGCCCCCACCCTATTATTTTAAGGACGCTCCATATAAGGAGTATCTTGCCAAGTTATTTCCGCAACTGATGAGGTTATGTTTGTAATATGCTTTGCTAAATTGTCCGCATGGGGCATTTCTGTCAGTACAGAAAAACTGATGTTTTCGGTGTACGACACATCCGCAATAATATGACCGCCTGTGCGTAATTCAAACTCCAACTTTCCCCCTAAATGGTATGGCACGACAATAGAGAATTTTTGATATAAATGTTTTTCTACAATTCGGGCGGCGATGCAGGCTTCTTTTGCAGCGTGACCATATGCGCGGACAAGCCCGCCCGTGCCAAGCAATGTTCCACCATAATAGCGAGTGACAATTACCAGCACATTTTTCAAATCTTCTTTGCGAAGATAGTCAAGCATGGGCATCCCTGCCGTGCCTGACGGCTCGCCGTCATCGCTTTGGCGTGTCATTTGGTTCGCCATGCCCATTTGCCACGCCCAGCAGTTGTGTGTTGCCTTGGCATGGGTTTGGCGAATTTCTGAAAGATGTGCCAGTGCGTCCACCTCGTTATCCACAGGAAAGGCGTGACCTATAAACCGACTGCCCTTTTCCATGGTTTCGATTATGGCGGTTTTGTCAATTGTCTTAAAACTTTGCAACATAGGCAGAAGCCCCTTTCCTTTGTAATACTCGTCTTTCCAATACCGCACAAACTATGGTAGGGGCGAGCATTGCTCGTCCCACTTATGAAGGCTATAGCGTCCAAGTCAATTAGTAGTGCCAACAGGCATAGGACGAGCAATGCTCGCCCCTACCAGAGTTGTGGATTACTTGCTAACCCTTTGCTACATGCTTCAATGTGTCGCCTGATAGGCGGTAGGTTGTCCAACCATCCATAGGAACTGCTCCGAGGGATAGGTAGAAGTCGATACTTGGGGTGTTCCAATCCAAGCAACACCATTCAAATCGTCCACAACCACGGTCGACCGCAATTTTAGCGAGGTGCGACAACATTGTTTTGCCGTATCCTTTGCCCCTGTGTTCTGGGCGTATATACAAATCTTCTAGGTATATCCCGCCACGCCCCACGAATGTAGAAAAGTTATGAAAAAACAGGGCAAAGCCCACGGGTTCGCCATTCACCTCGCCAAAAATCACTTCTGCCTTGCCTTTGTCAAAAATCCATTCTTGTAAAAGCTCCTCGGTTGCCACAACTTCATCCAGCATTTTTTCGTAAACCGCCAATTCCTTAATAAATGTAAAGATTAGTGGCACATCTGCTGTAGTTGCGTTCCTAATTGCAAAGCTCATAAAATCACCTCGCTCCCAATTTGTCTAACATAATTTTGAAGAAGTTTTGGTTGGTTTTTGTTTGGATTTCTTGGGGTAGCTGACTAATTAGCTTTGCCATCGACCCCGCCAACTGGGTCATAGCTGGCAGAATGTTAGAAGCCGTTGCCGTCTCCCTAATTTGCTGAATTTCATCATGCAACCCGCTTGGGATGGCTTTATGTAAAGCTTTTAGTCCTAGCTGGGCAGTGTCCTTGCTATGAATATAGCGTGCAACCACAGAGACGTCCGCCATTTGGTGGGCAAAAAGATGTGTCGCCCATATTAAATCCCCACGTGAATGGGCTATATGAAACTCCAGCAGGGTAAAAGTGAAGCCGTTTATTTTGCTGACCAAAGCTTGGTCGGAAATGCCAAGTGAAGCCTGCTGGTAATTGTCTAGAACCCCATTTTTATCATAAATAATCTTAATGCTGTCAGTTTGGGGTATTGCACCAACATCCACAGTGTAAAGGTCGAAGTGCAAGAAATCTTCATAAACCCCCACAATTTGCGGACCAACAAAGTTGGATTCTACCCAGAACACCAAGGGCAAATATTTTTCCATATAGCAAATGCGTTTGTCCAAAAATTTTTCACGGTTTTCTTTGGTTACAGCGGCGTACATATCCACGTCCGACCAATCGTCGTCGTCCCCACGGGCGATAGAACCCTTTAGGAACAACGCTTCCACCAAACCATCTTTCAAAATTTCTTTGCTTACCACTTCTATTGCTTTGTGTCTATTCATTTGTAAAGCACCCCCTTTTCGATTATAAAATTTGACAACCACATGACTAAAACTGTTATTGCCCGCCATAGTTCGATTGATGATACCGTACAATCCGAAGAATAGTGCCAGCAGATATAGGGCGAGCAATGCTCGCCCCTACCAAGCGTGATATATTCCTAAAATGGTTATAATTTCCAAATTTCATCTGCGTATTGCTTAATTGTGCGGTCGCTGGAGAATTTTCCGCTTTTTGCTACATTCATAATCGCCATTTTAGCCCAATTATTTCTGTCGGTGTACAACTGTCCAACTTTCTCCTGTGCTGCGGTGTAGCTTGCGAAGTCTTGCAACACAAAGTATTCATCAGGACGCTGACCATGCCAGCCATTTAGTAAAGCCTCGTAAATCTCTCTAAACATTTCGTGGTTGTCGTCTAAAGTACCATTAATTAGCATATTAAGCACCTGTTGCACATTGCTATCCATGTTATATACGTCCCATGGGTTGTAAGTTCTGCGTGAAACAAGCTCCGACACTTCCTGTGCGGACATTCCAAAAATCACAATATTTTCTTCCCCAACCTCCTCAAAAATTTCCACATTGGCACCGTCCATTGTGCCGAGGGTTACAGCTCCATTTAACATAAATTTCATATTACCAGTACCACTCGCTTCCTTGCCTGCCGTGGAAATTTGCTGTGAAACATCGGCGGCAGGTATAAGTATCTCCGCCATACTTACACGGTAATTTTCCATGAAAATCACCTTTAGACGACCATCGATTGCTGGGTCATTGTTTACCAAGTCTGCCACGGAGTTTATAAGCTTGATAATAAGTTTTGCACGGTGGTAACTGGCGGCAGCTTTTGCCCCAAAAATAAAGGTACGTGGTGGAATTTCAAGCCATGGTTGGGTTTTTAGCTTGTTGTAAATGGCAAGCACCTGCAAAATATTCATTAACTGACGCTTGTATTCGTGCAAGCGTTTTATTTGTATGTCAAAAATGCTATCTGGGTCAATAAGATGCCCAGTGGTTTCTTTTATGTGGTTTGCCAAAGCAATTTTGTTATTATGCTTAATTTTCATAAACTTATCAGCAAAGTTGCCATCGGTGGCATATGGTGCTAACTTCTCCAATTGGCTAAGGTCTTTTAGCCACCCATCCCCAATGGTATCGGTCAAAAGCCCAGCCAAGTCGGGGTTGCAGTGGGCAAGCCAACGCCTTTGGGTAATGCCATTGGTTTTGTTGTTAAATTTATCGGGATAAATTTGATAGAAGTCGGCAAGCTCGGTAGCTTTAAGTATATCGGTGTGGATTGCCGCAACACCATTAACAGAATGGCTGCCCACAATTGCAAGATACGCCATGCGGACATAACCATCAGCAATAATTGCCATTTGGCGTAGTTTATTGGGGTCATACCCAAACCATTCTGTAATTTGCGCACAGAAGCGACGGTTAATTTCCTCAATAATCATATAAATGCGTGGTAAAATACGGCTCATAAGCTCTGTTGGCCATTTTTCCAAGGCTTCTGCCATTAGGGTATGGTTGGTATAGGCACAGGTCTTGCGGGTAACATCCCAAGCCACGTCCCATGATAATCCGTTTTCGTCCACCAAAATCCGCATAAGTTCAGGCACAGCTACAGACGGGTGGGTGTCATTAAGTTGTAAGGCGACTTTTTCGGGCAACAGTGTCAAATCGTCATGGGTTTCCAAAAAGCGAGCCACAATCCTTTGCAAGGTTGCCGAAATGAAAAAATATTGCTGACGCAGACGCAATTCCTTGCCAGCCATTGTATCATCTGCGGGATATAATACTTTTGAAAGACTTCTTGCCAAGCTCTGCTCCTCCACCGCCTTGCCATACTCGCCTTGACTAAAATATTCAAGGTTAAACTGGTTTACCGCCTCAGCTTCCCAAAGGCGAAGGGTATTCACTGTGTCAGTGTCGTATCCAGGGATGGGATAATCATAAGGGATTGCCAGTACATTTTGGGTGTTTTCCTGTACAAAACTATAACTTCCATCATCATTTTTGACAGCGGAAACCGAACCGCCAAATTTAACCTCCACAGCATAATCACGGCGAAGCACGCCCCAAGCGTCGCCCCTGTCCAGCCAATTGTCTGGTCGCTCCACTTGAAAGCCATCTTCGATACCTTGCTCGAAAATACCATAACGATAGCGAATGCCACAACCATAGGCAGGTAAGTTAAGGGTTGACAAGGAGTCCAAAAAGCAAGCCGCCAAACGCCCAAGACCTCCATTTCCAAGTCCAGGGTCACGTTCTGCATCTTCTACGGCGTTCAAATCAATCCCGAGTTCATCAAATGTTTCTTTTGCGATGCCTTTTAACGACAAATTAATTAGGGCATTACCCAAAAACCTACCCATCAAAAATTCCATGGACAAATAATGCACAATCTTCACGTCTTGTTGGTTGTAAGCGTCATGGGTGGCAATCCATTTGTCTGTAAGCATCTCCCGCACAGTCACCGCCAAAGCATCGTAGAGCTGTGGGGTTGTGGCTGTTTCTGGTGTTTTGCGACTAATATTCCTTACGTTTTTAATAAATTTTTCTTTGAAATCTTCTTTTTTTATCATCATTGATGCCTCCAAAAGTTGTATTATCGCTCATTATACTATACTTCCAAAAAAAATTCAATAGATGCAAAATTTGTTCTTGACAATATAGTACTGATATGATATTATACTAGTATACTATAATACGAGGTGATTATATGTCATTACCACATGGTCTACTGGGACTGCTACAATACCGTGACCGTACGGGTTACGAGCTTGCAAAACTGTTTGAAGTTTCGCTAAACAAATTTTGGCACGCCCAATCCAGTCAAATTTATCGAGAGTTAGGACGCTTGGAAGAACAGGGCTGGGTAACATCCCAAAATGTCATACAACAGGGCAAACCCAACAAAAAAGTCTATACAATTACAGAAAGTGGGCGGGCAGAGTTTCTGGGGTGGATGTGTACCCCTGCCCAATTATTCAAAAACCGTCATTCGCCCCTATTAATGTATACTTTCTTTGGGGCATCTGCCCCAGAGGTGACTTTGGAAAGACTTAAAAGGGTCAGAGGGGCGGTACAGTCAGCTGTGGAGGAACAATTGCCACAAAACCAAGCTGCCGTGGACACATTCAAAGCCATAGCGCCCAATGGAGAAAAGGAGGCGTTGTACTGGGAAATGACCGTTTCGTACGGCGTTTTGGAAGCCAAGGCACTATTGCAATGGCTGGATGAATGTATTGAGAAATTAGAGGGCTGACAACTAACATATGGAGGTAATAAAAATGTTTAAGTTGATTAAGGAAAACAGAAATTTTCGTAAAATGGCTGTGTTTTCCACATTTGTTGGCATCGCACAGGTGATGCTGGGTATGTTTATGATGTGGGTGGTTCACGCAACATATCAAAACCCTATTTACACAGGTATTGCTGCGTTTATGCTGGTGGCACCCATGGCACTCAGCTTTGTGGTGGGGCCTTTGGTAGACAGATGGAACAAAGCCACGGTAATAAAATTCGCCACACTGGCAGAGCTTTTAGCGGTGGGTGGCTTGTTATTTAGCTATCTGGTATACTATCCTGGTGTGTGGCTGTTTTTTGCAGTTATTTTCCTATTTAGAACAGCACAAACCTTTGGAAGCCCAGCCTTTTCCGCCCTCATGCCCAAAGTGATTGACGGAAGTGACCTACCCGCCGCCAATTCTTCTCTTAACATAATTGCAATTTTGGCTGGCTTGCCCTTTGCTGCCATAATGTTTCTTACCATGGACAACGAGGGTGGCTTTGGAATGATTTATATGATAATGGCGGGCGTGTTGGTTTTAGGTTTGCTGTCATCCTTCTTTTTGCCCAATGACAAAGGCGAACAAACCGATAGATATGCCACAAAAACCTATTTCAAGGAGCTTGGTGCTGGCTTTTCCTTTGCGAAGGTCACTGTGCTTTTCCCTTTGATGGTTGCTACAATTTCTATGAGCTTTTTTGCAGATGTGGCATATGCCAACTTCCCAGCTTTTGCGGAACTGCACATGGGCGATGCCTCTGGTTATATTCTGCTATCCGTCCTTGCTCTTACTGGCAGTTTGATAGGCAGTGTTTTGGTGGGTATAGTCCAAAATAGGCTTTCTCTTTTGAAGATTTTTGTAGGCGGTTTTATATTAATGGGACTTGTAAGAATTGGCTTTGTACAACTTATACAGGAATACAGAATTGCAGGTGTGCTGACATATGTTTTGTATGTTGGTATGGCAACAACAGTAGGAATACTTTTTCATGTAATAACCCAGAAACTGCCCCCAAAAAATCTCGTGGGCAGGATAAGAACCAACACAACCAGCCTGTCTTCAGTGGCTGCGGCTTTAGGGGCTTTGGCGGGTGGGTTTTTAGGTAGCGTATTGGGTGATGTAAATCTCATCTTTATGCTACAAGGTGCGTCTTATGTGCTTATTGGCATTTGCCTGCTTCTCTCCAAAAAAGTTCGTGATTTGCCAAAGATTGGGGATTTACCCGAACAAGAATAACGCTAGTAGGGACGGGTAATGTCTGTCCCTACTATATTTTTGCAGACGAACGGTCAGTCCAAAGGTCATTACCTATGGCTTTTTTGTTTCCGAAATTCATCCATTTTATAGTGAAAACAAAACTTATCGCTAACTCGAAAATTGTAAAAAGGCTTGCATTTGGCTGTCACATAATGTATAATATAATTAAAGTTAGAAGTTTCTAAGTTTTAAGAGAATATTTAGAAAACTTAGACAAAAGCAAAGGAGGAAATTTAATGATAACACGTAAATTAGATGACTTAGGAAGGCTTGTAATCCCCAAAGAGATGCGGAGAACTCTTGATATGATAGAGGGTGACAATTTGGCAATAACCCTGTCAGGCAGTAGCGTAATGGTAAGAAAATTTGCCACAGCTTGCGATTTCTGTAATAATGACGAGGAAGTTGTGCGTACAAACAGAGTCTTTTTGTGCCGTGATTGCACAGATATCCTCGAAGCTAAAAGGAGCAACTAGACTTACATAAATTCATGTGTAGTTCTTTTCTAACTTAGGAAATTACCTCTGCTATTGTACTTTGCAGGGGTTTTTGGTGTAAAATTATATATAATTACCGCAACTTTAGGATAAACTTAAAACCCACATTCAATAAGCCAATACATAGCTTAATGAATGTGGGTTTTATCGTTGTTAAAGCTTTTAGGTTCTAAGCAAAATATCTCACACCAGAATTAAAGATTCTTTGGTCAAAATTACCTGGGATGTTCTTGTAGAAATCCCCACGCTCGCTATGGCACATTTTTCCAAGTATACGACCCGTGGGGTCGGTAATGCCTTCGATTGCCATGAAGGTGCCATTCGGGTTATATGGCAAGCTTGCCATGGGTTGCCCATTGTGATTTACAAAGGCGGTGACAACTTGCCCATTTTCAAACAGTTTTTCGGCAACTTCTGAAGTACATACAAAGCGACCTTGACCGTGACTGGCAGCAACACGATGAATTTCACCTACATCTGTCCCCGCCAACCAAGGAGATTTGTTGGAATGGATTTTTGTCATGGCAAAGTTGGATATGTGACGACCAATTGAGTTGCTTGCCAATGTCGGGGAGTTTGCTGATAGAGGGCCGATTTTACCGAAGGGCAAAAGTCCCATTTTAACCAGACCTTGAAAGCCGTTACAAATACCTATAACAAGTCCTTCACGGTCATATATTAGGCGGTGGGTAGCTTCTGTTATAGCTGGGTTGGAGAAGATTGCAGCGATGAATTTCGCACTACCTTCTGGCTCATCTCCCGCCGAGAAACCGCCAGGTATTGCAATTATTTGGGCATCATCAATCCGCCTTGCCATTTCCGCAACAGAATCTTGGAAGGATTTTAGAGTTAGGTTGTTAATAACCATAATATCTGCGTTTCCGCCCTCTCCTCGGAAAGCGGTTGCAATGTCAAATTCGCAATTGCTTCCTGGGAAAACAGGTATGAAGGCGGTGGGTTTTGCAACCTTATTTTTTGCCACGTAAATTTCTTTGGTTTTGTGGGGTGCTGGCAGGTCAAGTACCTTTTCTTCCACGTCAATCATACCTGTGGGGAACACGCTATCCAGCGGTAACATCCATGTGCGTATACATTCATCAATGCAGATTTCTGTGCCGTTGATATTTAGTGTAGGTGTGTCCACGGTATTTCCGATAACTTCCAGTCCGCAATCCCCTGTGGTTTCTAAGAGGAAAAAGCCTGCTTCTTTGGCGTGGGTGTTAAAAAAGTCGCCATTATAGTTAATTGTGGCACCAATTTTGTTTCCAAACGCCATTTCAGAAATGGCACAGGCAATGCCACCAAATCCTATTACACGAGCGGACACAACCTTGCCCTGTAAAATTAGTTGGTGAAGTTTTGTGAAGTTGTTACGCAAATCTTCAAAGCAAGGTAGGTCGTATTCTGTTTGCTTTGTACGCATTATGGCGACTTTGTTGCCTGACTTCTTAAATTCTGGTGAAATAATGTCTTTTATCGGGGTTGCCACAGCAGAGAAGCTGGCAAGGGTTGGCGGTACATGAATATCCTTAAACGTGCCACTCATAGAGTCTTTACCACCGATTGCTGGCAAACCAAGCCCCATTTGTGCAGCAAACGCACCCAGTAAAGCTCCAAATGGCTTGCCCCAACTTTCCTCACTGGTAAGCCTTTCAAAATATTCTTGAAAACTTAGACGAACCTTGGTAAAGTCTGCACCATGGGCAACAAGACGGGCAACGGATTGCACAACGGCGTAAACCGCACCATGATAGGGACTTTTCTCGCTAACATATGGGTCAAGACCAAAGGACATCATTGAAGCTGTCCCTGTCTTTCCATACAAAACAGGAATACGTGCCGCCATGGCGTGTCCTGGCGTCAACTGGTATTTACCCCCAAAAGGTGCAAGTACCGTGCCAGCCCCAACGGTGGGGTCGAAATGCTCCACAAGCCCTTTTTGGCTTGCTACATTTAAGTCGCTTAGCATTTTAAGCCAGTTTTCTTTGGTTGGGGCTTGGGGTTCGACAGTCGCCTCCTTGATGGGCGAGGTTAGACGCACACTGGTCTTTTGGGTAATGCCAGAGGTGTCAAGAAATTCACGTGAAACATCCACAATCTTCTTGCCCCGCCACATCATTACCAGTCTGCCTGTATCAGTTATTTTGGCTATTTCATAGGCTTCCAAATTCTCCTCAAAAGCCATCTGAATAAGCTTTTCGGCGTCTTTTGCGTGTACAACCGCCGCCATACGCTCCTGAGATTCGGATATGGCAAGCTCTGTGCCATCCAAGCCATCATATTTTGTTTTTATAACATCTAAATTAATTTCTAGAGAGTCGGCAAGCTCACCCACGGCAACGGACACACCACCAGCACCAAAATCATTGCAACGGATAATCAGTTTTATAGCTTCTGGATTACGGAAAAGCCTTTGCAATTTCCGCTGGGTAACAGGGTTGCCCTTTTGCACCTCAGCCCCAACACTGCCTAGGGATTCCTCGTCATGCCCTTTGGATGAACCTGTAGCACCACCAACCCCATCACGACCAGTACGCCCTCCGATAAGCAAAACCACATCCCCTACCTCAGGGCGTTTGCGAACTACATGAGAGCGTTTAACAGCACCAATAACAGCACCAATTTCCATACGCTTGGCTTTGTAACCCTCGTGGTAAATTTCGTTTACCAACCCTGTCGCCAAGCCCATTTGGTTGCCATAGGACGAATACCCTGCCCCCGCTTGGGTGGTGATAAGACGCTGTGGTAATTTGCCTTCCAAAGTTTCGGTAGAATTGGGATTGGCACAGCCACTTAAACGCATGGCTTGATATACATAGGCTCTCCCAGACAATGGGTCACGAATTGCCCCGCCAAGGCAGGTGGCTGCCCCGCCAAACGGCTCAACCTCTGTGGGATGGTTATGGGTTTCGTTTTTGAACATCAGAAGCCATTCTTCATTCTTACCATCAACGTCCACATCAATTATAATACTACAAGCGTTTATTTCCTCGGAAATATCTAAATCTTCTAATTTACCTTCTTGTCGAAGAATTTTTGCACCAATGGTCGCCATATCCATTAGGGAAATAGGTTTGTCCTTGTCCCCATGCACCTTGGCACGTACAGCCTTATAGTCTGCAAAGGTCTGTTCAAACAAAGCCTTATATGGACCATCCTCAATTTCTACGTTTTCCAAAGTTGTGTGAAAAGTTGTGTGACGGCAATGGTCGCTCCAATAAGTATCAATCATTTTAATTTCTGTAATGGTAGGCTCACGACGTTCTGTGTCACGGAAATAGTTCCGTAAAAATGCAAAGTCATCTAAATTCATAGCCATGCCCATATTTTTATGGATTTGGGCAAGTTCATCATCACTTTTTGCGATAATTTCAAGGGTTGCCACATCTGCAGGAGCATCGCTGTCACCAATAGCGTAAATTGGCGTGTTAAGCTCCACTTGACGGCTATCTACAGGGTTAATGGTGTCCGACAAAATCATATCTTTGTCAGCATCTGTCAAATCACCTTCCACCAGATGAAACTTCGCATACTGGATTGAAGGCAATTTACCCGTAATAACTTGTGCGCATTGCTCTGCCCAATCCGACCGCTGGTCATATTGCCCAGGCAACAAAGCCTTACCAAAAATAAAGCCATCGCCATCAAGGGTGCTTGTGGCTATATCCACATTAGCCTCAGCAAGCACACGATGGGCAAATTGGTTAAATTCCTCCGCCCCAAGACCTTGCACATCATAACAATGAAAAATCCGCAAGTCCGTGGCATTTGTAACACCCAAATTACCCTGTATATGCTCCAATAACTTTTTGGCTTCTGTGTCAAAGCCCGCTTTCTTCTCGACAAAAATCCTCATGTTTTCCGCCATGTTTATCCTCCACCCTTGTTTGCGATTTCACTTACGTATATTATAACCCCCGCCCACAAATCCGTCAACAACTTTCTTCTTGACAAGCAAGCTGTGTGAAGGTATAATATACACAATCCCGCAAATTCTGCGGGTTGGCAAAAAGATACACGCTGGACGGTCAAGACTTCCAATCAAAGCCCGTCCAGCGTGTTCCAAAAGCCAAAAGGCTCAGTGATAATCTTACATTACTGAAGCCTCTTTTGTCAAGCCCTTATAAGGGCAGAGGGAGGATTTTTTATGCAGAAATTTCTGAAAAGACTTCAAGTCAAAGGTTTTGTGACAGGCGTACTAGTAACCATACTGCTTTCGGGAACAATGTTGGCTATGGCAAACCAAGGCGGTACAATACGAGAATTGTTTTATGGCGTAAACATTGTAGTGAATGGTCGCCCTTTACAAACAGAGGGTATCGACCGCCCCTTTATAATGGATGGTAGGACGTTTTTGCCTGTTCGTGTTGTTTCTGAGGCTCTTAATGTGCCTGTGGAATGGGATGGCTCTACAATGACGGTGTATGTCGGAACAGGTACAACAGGAAGACCATTATTTGAAACCACACCAACTGCTTCAAGTCAGAATATAACAACCGCATCGGGAACTATGTCAGACAGGTCATTTAATACCGTATTTAGGACATCAAGCTTTAACGCAGGTCAGAGTACAACAGGGTGGGGCGAATTTAATCTAAATGGACAATTTAGCTCCATTTCTGGAGTTCTGGGTCGCCTAAACAATGCGGCAGGCACTTCAAATATTGTCTTTATTGGTGATGGAATAGAAATAGTTAGATTTGCAGTAGATGGAACAACTGTGGCACATGACATTTCTGTTGATGTGAGCGGGGTTCTAGTTCTCAGGATTGAAATTTTACAAGACATGGTAAACTTCGGAACACAAAGGTCTCAAGTAGGTTTTGCAAGCCCCATGTTGCACTAGCCTTGAATAGAGGGGAATGTCAAAAATAAAACAGAGCATCATGGTAGATACCTCACAATGATGCTCTGTTTTATTCATTTTCGTTTAACTTGGTTGTAAATCTCGCTTTTAGCCACTCCCCTCTCTTTAGCGACAAGTTTCATGGCATCTTTTTCGCCACATCCTTGATTGATGAAGCTTTCAATATGTTCTTGCACATTTTCTGGATAGAAGATGCTTCGTTCCCTTATGCCTTCGACAATAATCACAAATTCCCTACGAGGGACGTTGTTTGCATAGCTGTCTAGGATAAGGTTAAAGTGGAGTTTGTATCGATTTTACTGGTTGATATACATATCGCCCATTTTCCATCAATCGAGAGTAAAGTCCTACTTCCCCCAACTGGGCATCAAGCAATAAAGTCATAGCTGGTTGGATTTCCTTTGGTTTGATGCGTAGGCAAAGTCCACACCCAGCACTTATTTGGGATGGAAGGGGCAAAACACCTACTTGTAGCTTTTGTGCAATCAAGGTTTTTTCGGCTTTCATAGCAAAGCTGGTGCTTGTAAATGTGATTATATATTCCATGGGTTCACTCCGATAATTTCAAAATTTCTTTTATGGCATCAACGGTTCGCACCACTTCATCCAACGTGTTGAAATAGGAAAATGAGAAGCGTACCATGCCCCTGTCAATTGTGTCCAATTGTTTGTGGAGCAACGGAGCGCAATGACCGCCTGCACGGGTCACTATTCCATAACCTTCCCAAAGTCGCTCAGCAAGGTCGGTAGAGGTAAGATTGCTGATATTTAGGGATATAATAGGCAAACGGTCGCTTGCACTCATATCGCCATAAAATTGAATTTGTTCCAAGTGTTGGATGCCGTTGTAAAACATTTGTGCAAGTGCGGTTTCGTGCTGATGTATTTTGTCAACTCCAATTCGATTTACGAATTGTACACCTTTTTGCAAACCGTATATTCCGTGGCTGTTGGGTGTGCCAACCTCAAAAAAGTCAGGCATCATCTTTGTTTGGTATGTGGCAAAAGTATTAACGCCTGCCCCACCAGTTTTAACAATATCAAAGTCAAAATTACCACACGTAATTATGCCACCAGTACCCTGTGGTCCAAAAAGCCCTTTGTGACCTGTAAAGCAAAAAATATCAGCCATATCCATGCTTACTGGTATTGTGCCGAAAGTCTGGGCGATGTCCAAAATCATGGTGATGCCCTTAGCTTGACAGTTTTGGTGCAAACTAACCGCATCCACAATATCACCTGTCAGATTTGAGCCGTGGGTACAGACCAAAAATTTTGTTCCGACCTTAAAATCGGGGTTGTGGGGGTCAATAAAATATAGGTCGCAACCTGACAAATACAGAGGACGCAGAACCGAGTTATGCTCCCATACCGTGGTTGCCACCACATCCCCTTGCTTTATCAGACCACCAATTACAAGATTTAGGCTTTCCGTGGCAGATGATGTGAAAGCTACAGACAAAGGGTCATCTGCCCCGATAAGACCAGCAACTTCTGCCCTTGTGTTATAGATTTCACGGCTGGCGAGAAGGCTCGGTTCAGAAAAACCTCGGCTAGGGTTGCCAAAGTTTTTCAGAGCAAAAGTCACTGCTTCTGCCACTTCTGGGGGTTTTGTTAATGTTGTGCTTGCATTGTCAAGGTATATCATAGTGTTATAACCTGGTCAACACCCGCCGAACCAAGGGCGGCATAAAGGTTGGGGAAACAACCGATACCAGCACCGTCTATAAGGTTGGACTGTATGCCACGTTCTATAGCACAAAGGTCGCAAGTCATCAGCAAAGTTCCGTACTTTTCATGGACTTGTTGCAACCCCTTGCCTGTGGTGGTTTCGGGGGTCAGTAAAAACGCATTGTCAAAGAAAAACATCATCCCCACCACCTCCACACCATGGTTGCCCGACAACATCTGAGGGATTATCATTTTATCTAAAATTTTCTGGCTTCCGTTTGACGAAAAAATATATGCAACTTTCAATTTATCACTCCTTGCTGTAATTGAACGCCTTACGCAAAAGGTCGGTCAGGTCGTTGTTGTAGGTCTTAAACTGGTCGCTACTTCTGTCCCTTGGGCGGGGCAGGTCGATTTTTACATCAGCCAACAATTCCCCGCCATTTGACTGCATCACCAGCACACGGTCGCTTAAAAACACCGCCTCTGAAACGTCATGTGTAACCATCATCACCGTTGTTCCTGCTTTTTGGACGAGGCTGGCAAGCTCGTTCTGCAAAATTTCTCGCATTTGAAAATCCACAGCCCCCAGCGGTTCGTCCAGTAGCAAAATCCGTGGGTGACTTGCTAAGGCACGCAAAACCGCCACCCTCTGTTGCATTCCGCCAGACAACTGAATGGGAAATTTCTTCTCATGCCCAGTTAGATAAGCCATTTCTAGAAGCTCCTTTAAGCGGACATCCCTTTGCTCCTTGGGCATACCCTGCATCCGCAGAGAATACGTAATATTGCGTCCAACATTCATCCACGGAAACAGGGCGTAATTTTGGAAAACATAGCCCCGCTCCACACTTGGCCCATCAATTTCTACGTCATCAAGGGCAATTAACCCATCCGTGGTTTGCTGAAAACCTCCAACCATGGACAACATGGTGGTCTTGCCACAACCAGATGGGCCAATTAAGCTGACAAATTCCCCTTCCTCAATTTCTGCGGAAAAACCTTTGATAACCACATGGTCAACCTCTTTTTTATTAGGAAAAACCTTGCGTACATTATTAATTTTCAGCGGCATCCTTAAACCTCCAACTGGTCAAACTTCTTTCAACCAAAAGCAAAATCCTGTCGATAAAATAGCCTGTCACAGCCGCCATTATCATCAGCGACCATAGGTCTGCTGTGCGAAATTGTATTTGTGCTTGTATCAATAGAAACCCAAAGCCAGAGCTAGTTGCAATAAATTCTGCACAAATAACGCTCATCCAGCCCAGTCCCACAGCCATGCGTAATCCTGTTAGAAAGCTGGGGAAAGCTCCTGGTAAAATGATTGTGACAAAGATTTTAAGGGTAGATGCACCCATGGATTTGGCGGCACTTATGTAGTTCGGGTCAATATTCATAACGCCAGACAAGGTATTTATCATCAGAGGGAAAACTGCTGACATAAAGATGATAAACAGTGTGGGCCCTTCACCTAAGCCAAACCAGAGTATTGCCATAGGCACCCATGCCATGATGGGTATTTGGCGGATTGAATTCATAAGTGGCGATATGGCTTGCCTTATGGTTTTGGAATATCCCATGAACATCCCAAGTGGCAAGCCAATCAAGGAAGCATATCCTACTCCACGAAGCACCCGCCAGAGGGTTATGCCAAGGTTTTCCATTACCCAACTATTTGTCCAATTGGTGAAAAACGCCTGCATGGTGGTGACAAAATTAGGAAGCCTTATGGCTTGGTCTATGTGCAGGGAAGCAAAATGCCACACCACAAATGCCACTGCCAGACCTCCGAAAAACATTAACGTACCCTTGGAAGGCTTGGGAAATTTACGTAAAATTCTTTCCACTTCGCCAGCTCCTCTCCTTGTATCAATTGGTTAAAATTTTCAATAAAATCTGCAAACTGCTGTGTGTACACCACATCTTGATGAACCAACAAAACGCTGGACGGGCGGTTATAAGGCAACGGGCGTATTATCAAGCCAGCATCCTCGACGGCGTTTGTGGCGGTTAAAACATCTAACACAACTGCATCCACCGCCCCTCGTGCCAAAGCATAAGGCAAAGCCAATGTATTCATCGGCACAAACGCCACATCTTGTCCCAAATTAGCTTGAGCAATTTGATGTTGTGATGACCTACCGAAGGTATAGCCCACGCTAGAGGGTACATTGTATGTAATTGACACCAAAACACTGGAATTTTCTACAATGCTACCCCACAACACAAAGGGGCGGTTTCCACCCTGCAAAAACAACTCTGCCGCATCAGGGCAAATGACAGCAATGTCAAAAACCCCAGCTTCTAAAGCCATTTCTGCTTGTGTTCCACAACAATCTGCCAACCTAATTCCTTGTACATCATCCGTCGCACCTGCGGCTTGATTTACTAGAAGTCCCGCCAAATCATTAGTTGACACTATTCGCAAAACATCCCCACCGTCACCGCCACGGGTTGCCAAAAATACGATAATGGCAACCACGGTAACGGCAATGATGGTGGAAAATACCTTATCTTTGTTGGCTTTCATTATTACTCTACAATGCCATCAACATAGACAGCCATTGCACGCCAATCCTCAAAGCTCATCCCTAGCGGGAAAACAGGGTCAACACGGTCACGGATAAAGGTGTTAAAATCGCCCGCCCCACTGTTGTTAAAAAACCTTAAGTCTATGTAATCTTCCACATTGGCATCGTTAATATCAGGTCTAAGCCCCATATATGCCAGCGTGTTAATTTGGTTTTGGAAGTACTGCACATTCAAATCCCAGCTAATGGTGCGTCCTTCGTAATTTAGTTTACGCCACATGGTAATAAGCCCTACTTCCAACGGCACAACAAAAGCGTGGGAGAAGATTTCCGCCGCACGGTACGGGAACATATACATAAATTCGATGGCGATGGTGTGTGCAAGCAACATTCTTTCTGCAAGCTCTGGATGTTCCTCACCAAATCCAGTCCGCATAACCACTTTACAACAAGTGCCGTGACCCAATCCACGGTCAGTACGGTCGGTATCGTTGCGAATCATAATCCAGCCAGTACCTCTATATTCGGCATAGGAAGCCCACGGGTCGCAGGTGATGAAAGCATCAAGCTCGCCAGCTTGAAAGGCGAAATGGGCATCAGTTTGTGCCATAATGTTAAGGTTGTAATATTCCAAAGCTGTGGGAAGCCCCAAAATAGTCAACATTTCTACCCAGTTTAGGAAATTTAGCGGGTCAGCGTTGTTGGTGGCAATTCTCGCACCAATCAAATCTTCTGGGGTTTGTATGTGGTTGGCAACAACCAAATATTCCGCCCCACCAATGTGATTTTCAGCCACCACAATAATCGGCGAGCCAGCACGGCGGGAAGCAAACACAAGTCGATGGTCAACCAATCCAATATCCACATGACCGCCTGCCATAGCCTCTGGCACACCGCCGTGACCTGTCATGCTTACCGTCAAGTCTAAATGCTCAAAAATACCAGCATAGTATGCGGTTGGTGCGGCCGTCATATGGTCACAGTTAAAGTAACCAAGACGCACTTCAATTCCCTGAAGTTCTGCTGGTAGTGGCGGAATTTCCCTGCCGTCAAGTATGATTGCGATACGTTCCGCATCGGTCAATGTCCCTGTCTGCTCCACAGCCACAACATCATCTCCGCTACATGCCACAAACATAGTCATAGCAAGCAATACAGCCAAAAATAGACTTAAAACCCTCTTTTTCATAATGTTTTCCTCCATTTTTTTGTTTAACAACATCCGTCTAATCCACCAAACAAATCTACCCATTGGTTGTCATAAAACCGCAAAATGCCTAGCCCGAAATTTATGCCCCGCCGTCCAGAAATCATTAATTCATTAGGGGGTTGGTCGTTGATGTTTATAAATTCCATATCCACATCTTGGAAGGGGGCTGGCATTGGCTCTGTTAGCTTGAAACCGTTTGGGGTTGAAAATACAGTAACTTTGTGGTTGTGTTCGGGGTCTGCCCTAAAAACCACCACCAAATCATCAATGCCATCGTCATTGGCATCTCCTTCAATCATCAGTACAATCTGCTGGTTGGGAAACTCCGCACGGAAATACGGCAAAAGGTCGCTTTCGATAAGGTCGGGGTAGTCATCTGTGACACCACAACCTGCCAAAACTAGCAAAAGTAACGCTCCAAGCAAAAACCGCATCATTTTGCCTCCCTCCCTCGGATTTTGCGTCGTGTCCACATTATCCACGAATACAAACCCAAAACCATAATCAGACCAGCGGCAAACACCCTGAACCATTCGGGAAAGAATATTGTAAAGTTTTCCGCTAAACTTATGGCTTGTTGTGTGCCTGTCATGTCAAATCTTGGCATAAAATTGTCGGCAAAAAAGAAGTTTACAATCCAACCCAAGAAAATACCGTAAGCCACCACGATACCTGTGTAAATCAGCACCGCACGTCGCCCAATCATTTTCCAAATACTTATCATTTCAGGCAGGTTGGTTACCACGCCTACCAACAGGAAGGTGACGGCAATGCCAGGGGCTGTGCCAACACTAACAAGTGCCGCAATGAATGGGATATGTCCCGTTGCACACACATACATTAACGCCCCAAGCAAGGTGACACCAACCAGCGACATCATATCTGGGCTGGCAAGGTATTGCTGGATAAAGGACAGGGGCAAGACGGCAAAGATTAGGGCAGCAAAGGCTGTACCTAGTAGGATAAAGCGACTGGTTTGCACAGCAAGGTCGGCAAACCCCCATTTTAGCCCGCCTGCCAAACGCTTAAATAACGGCGGTTTAGCGGTGGCAAGCTTGACCAAGGCTTCTTGTACAGCGTGGGGAGATTTAACTAAATCCCCACCAAAGCGATTGGCGACCAGCCCAATTATTATAGGCAACACAAAACCGCTAATCAGGTAAATTGTAGCGATTTCTGCACCAAGCAATGTGAAAGCCAAAATCAAGGCGGCGGGGTTGATGATGGGGGCAGCTACCAAAAACGCAAGCGTTGGCCCTAAATTTGCACCAGAACGATGCAAGCCAATGGTTAGGGGCATAACGCCACATGAGCAAATTGGAAGCAACGCCCCAGAAACTGTCGCCTTGACAATGCTAGAAAATTTACTATTCCCAAGCGATTTTTGCAGACGCTCTGGACGTAAAACCCCATATAACAAGCCACAGATGGCGAAGCTAACCACCAGCCATGGACCACTCATCCTAATCATTTCCCAGAAAAATTGGGGAAATTCATTCATAATGCAAACCCTATGGCTTTACTAACAACCTTAGCCATTTTTTTGCGATTCAAATCCTCATGTTTCTCACTTTCGTTGATAATCAATGTGCCACGTAAGATTTGACCATATTTTTCTAGATAGTTAAAATCTTTACCAGCGTTGTAGATGGTAATATCTACTTTGTCAGCATGATTTTCTGCCACTTCCCGCAGAAAATTTTCATTGCCGTCACAGCACGGGCAGGTGTTGATAAATTCGATTTTTGTCTTAACCATTTTTAATCTCCTTGATACAAGCCCCTATTGCCCCTGCAAATTGGGCATTGGGGTCAGTTTTAACATCAAATCCTGTGGTTTTTGCGATTGCAGTTACCAGCATATTAGAGCGAGCCAACCCACCCGTCATAAGTAGGGACTTTGTGCCATCAAAGCCTATTTTGGCAGTCATCTGATGCACCCGTTGTGCTATGGATTGTAGCACTCCCGCTAAAATTTTGCCACGGTCAATTTGGGCGGCAAGACTGCTGATAATCTCGGTTTCTGCAAAAACAGTACATATACTGGTAACATGGCTAGCTTCTGTGGGGTGGGCAAAATTATCAACTTCATCCAGTTTAATGCCTAACACATCACAAGCCATGGTTAGGAAACGACCTGTTCCAGCAGCACATTTATCATTCATCAAAAAGTCTGCTGGTTTTCCACTTTCCAATCTAATAACCTTACTGTCCTGCCCACCAATATCAATGACACCGCCAATATTAGGGATAAGAAATTCCGCCCCCAAAGCATGACAGGTAATTTCCGTATATGTTTTATCCGCAAAAGTTATGGCATCCCTTCCATAGCCAGTAGCTACAACCCTAACATCTTCACGCCTAAGCTCATTAGTTGCGAATAGAGCATCCAGAGCTGACTGTGCAGAAATCATAGGGTTCCATCCAGTTTTTTCTATGTGAAGCTTCTCTATGTAGCCGTTCTTAAAAAGCACTGCTTTACACATGGTGGAACCAGAGTCGATGCCGACAACCCAACACATTACATCATCTCCAAAAATGCCGCAAGCCTTGTTTTTAGCTGTGCTGTATCGGATGTGGAATAATCCGTTTCCACGCTGATAAATGGAACGTCATGGGATTGCATCAATTTGCGTATTTCCACCGTTTCAATTGCATATGTATGACAAGCGGTTAGCACCATTTCGACCACGCCGTCCACCTTAAAATCCTTACAAAGCTGGGTAAGAAGGTCGTAGCGGTTGGTGTTTGGTGACATGACAGAGCATCCGATTTGCAAGTATCTGTCCGCAATCGCCCTGTAAGGCTCGGCATTTTCGTCGATATTTAGTGCAACAGGTTTGTAGCCAATACAGTTTTCGTACACCACCACAACGCCACCGCTTTCCTCGATAGCCTTGACCACCTTTTCCGTAACGCCAGCCAGCGGGCAACCCGTCACAAGGATACGTTTAGCGTTTTCTGGCACGTTGCGGACACCATTATCATAATCCATCTTGACTTTATCAATCATCTGACGCAATTCTTTGTTTTTTTCTTCCAAGTCAAATTTGAAAAGTTGCCCATAATTTAGTTTTAACTGCTCTGACCCCATAATGGGCGGTGGATTCAGCATACTAAGTTCTGCAAATTCTTTAAGCAAACTACGGGTTTCGTTTTTGATTTTAATAGCGGATTTAATGGCTTCATCAGTAATTGTCACGCCAAAGTCTGCTTCAACACGCTCTTTTAACCGTAGAACCTCTTTATACCACAGCTCTTGAGAAGCTTCGTCAAACTGACTTTGAGGTAACTGCATCACATGGACATTCTTAATTTCGCCCATAAGTTCGTACATCTTCTTTTTTCCATCACAAGTGGTTTCGCCAACCACCAAATCAGCAAAATAAAGGTATGGACATTTGTCCGTCACCGCAAAGCCATAACTAGATTTTATGAGAGGGCATAGGTTGCGGGGCAACACTTTCTCTGCTTCTGCAATGGTTTCATCGCTAAATGCACAAATACCCACAGGCACAGCCCCCGCCGCAATGAAAATTTCTTCTGGGGTATAGGTGCAATACATTCCGACTACCTTTTTGCCTGCATCTTTTAATTTCTTAATATCCAAAAACCCTTGTTTACGGGCGTCAGCAAAGCCATCAAAATCAACTGGTAAAGCATTATCGTTCATATGTAACCTCCGACATTTTTTGATTAAATTATGCCACAAGTATCATAAATTTTCTAATATCAATTATTAATGAATTTTATGAATATTATCAAAATATCTAATAAACAGTAAATTGTTTATAAAATCGTTGTAAGATTTGTTGCCATATGATAAAATCAATTTTATTCATAAAACGACTTTGAAAAGAGGTGCGACTATGAAAGATAGCACAATGATGATATGTTACTGCTCAAATGTCACAAAAAATGAAATTCTTATTGCTATTAGTAATGGAGCAACAACCATGGATGACATACGTAGCAAAACAAATGCCTGCACCCTCGGTCTTTGTGAAGAGTTTAACCCAGAAAAGAGATGCTGCTCCCCTGAAATAATTACAATCCTTAAAGAAGCCCGTGAAATAAATCCATAGCCAATATTTGTTGAAAATTAGGACACTGATAAATGCGTCATATCGACTTTTATATTACATTACGAACTAATTCAAAAAAATGTACAATCAAAAATCCCCTGCGTTGAACAACGGAGGGGATTTTGTTACATATTATGGGTTTCTACTATAAGGTTTTGAGACCAAGAACCCCATTACCACTAATAAACATAGTGGTAATGGGGGGACTATATATTTAACAGTTTAACTTAGTTAGATTATCAAAAAACAACACCATTGTTAACCCGACTAACATTGGTGTTGTTTTTTATTTACGTTTGACTTGATTATAGATTTCACTTTTTGACACTCCCCGCTCTTTGGCAGCAAGCTTTATAGCATCTTTTTCACTATGTCCTTGTCCCATAAAACCATTAATATGTTCTTGCACATTTTCAGGAAAATCGACAACTTGCTCAACTGCACCTTCCACAATAATCACAAATTCCCCACGAGGGGCGGTGTCCGTGTAGCTATCTAGGATTTGGGTGAATGTTCCACGTGAAACATTCTCAAATTTTTTGGTAAGCTCTCTCACAATGGCGACTTTTCTATCACCAAGCATATCCCGCATTTCGGTAAGTACAGTTATTAGGCGGTGAGGGGCTTCATAAAACACCATTGTGCGATGCTCCGTGACAAGTCCTCCCAAAATCCTTTTGCGGTCAGATTTGTCACGGGGCAAGAAGCCTTCAAAAACATGGGGGTGTATGGTGAAGCCAGACAACACAAGGGCAGACAGTCCCGCAGTTGCCCCAGGGCAAATGGTAACGGTTATGTCCTCGTCATGGCAGGTCTGTATCAATTCCCGCCCAGGGTCAGAAATGCCAGGCATACCAGAATCGCTCACCAAAGCAATCTTTGCACCACCCCGCAACCGCTCTATCAGTTGCTTTCCCTTTGTTTCCTTGTTGTTTTCATGGTAGCTGGTTGTCGGGGTTTTGATTTCGTAATGATGCAAAAGTTTAGCCGTGTGTCGTGTGTCCTCGGCAGCAATCAAATCCACTTCGCCAAGTACACGCAACACACGCAAGGTAATATCCTCCAAATTCCCAATGGGTGTGGCACAAATATACAAAATTCCGTCAACCATAGTACATCTCCCTTACCTCTGCTGTGTATTCACCATCGTCCCCGTAAATAATCAAAGGTGCGTCAATCTTTAACTGTGGTCCACCGCCTTTGGTCGCTTTAATTAGTACTAAATTTGGCGGTTTACCTACCTTAGACTGCACAAACCGTAATATTTTAGGGGCAAGCCCATGTCTATCAAATGCCAAAATTATATCTGCCAACCGCTGGGGGCGATGAACCATATAAAATGTTCCACGTGGAACAAGCCAGCGACTTGCCGCCTCTGCCACATCATCCAAGACACATTCAATTTCGTGTCTAGCAATGGCAAGGGCTTGGTCAGGGCTGATTTTGCCATCATTTATCGCCATATAAGGCGGGTTACAGGTTACAATGTCAAAACCATCAGAAGGAAAAGTGCTTGCATCACGCAAATCACCACAAACAATCCGTACCTTTTGACTGATGCCGTTTAACTCCACAGAACGCATAGCCATGTCCGCAGCCTTTTGCTGAATTTCCAACCCAGTAAAATGCTCACCGACAGTCTTTGCTGATAGCAAAATTGGCACAATCCCATTACCGCTACACAAATCCAGAACCCGCTGACCCTTATGCACCTGTGCAAACGCAGACAACAATACCGCATCCATACCAAAGCAAAACCCATTAGGGTTTTGGATAATTTTCAAACCATCCCTATGCAAGTCATCCAACCGCTCGCCTTCCTGCAACAAAGCCTAATCCCCCCTAGCAAAACACATATGGTAAATAGAAGTTTAACAAAAATAATCCAGAGTGTCAAATGCTCTGGATTATTTTTGTTAACTATTTCGCCGACTGTAAGATGAATATAGTGCCTTCAACCCCATATCCCAACTTTTCATAATAAGGGTCTACACCGCTCATAACATAAACCGCACTATGAGGAAAATCACGGCATACTTGTTCCATCAACATACGCCCATACCCTTTTCCTCGATAATCCTTATCCACAAGCAAATCCACTATATATACACCAAATCCGAAATCATCACGGACACGGACGTATCCGCACAGTGTTTCACCCTCATAAGCAAGATAAACGTCACATTCTTCCAAGGCTCTTTTATATCTTGCTCGGTTTTCGCCTTGCCAATATGTCCATTCCAAGCCTTCACGCTCAATTAAGGAAAATAATTCATCCTCCTCATCTGAGCTATAAGACTTAATTAGCACTTTCTCTATTTTATATCGGTTACACTCTGTGTCGAATAACACAAATCCGCTTGACAGCAATGCCTTTTCAGAAGCTTTGTTGCCTTCACCAATGTCTGCAACAACTCGCTTGGCGTCTGGTAAAGTGAAGATTTTATCAACAAGTTGTGTGATAATGCCTTTACCCAAACCCTTACCAAGATACAATTCCTCTCCTATAAAATAGTCGATACAATATGAACCTGCAAGTTGCAAAGCACCCCAGCCCTCATCGCTGTCTATACATTTGTAATACTGACAAAACCCTATGGGACGACCATCATACATGGCTATAAGATGTGTTAAAAATTGAAATTCGCCATGGCGGTTTTCGATTTCATAAACCCAATCGTCAATAGAGCAATCTCCTGGCACTTCGTACCATCTCTTTATATGCTCTTTGTTCAGCCAGTCTTCCACCAAAGTTATATCGTTGTCATTTAATAATCTTAATTCTAACATAGTTTTGTCCTCCAAAATAGTTGTAATTATTATGATATGTACCAACTTCATATATTCGGAGGTCCACGGATTCTTACTAAACTCGAGGTTTAACAAGGGGGTCTAATTTTATTCATATTAACACTCCTCCTATCACAATACTGGTGTTTCTAGCAGTCGCAGGGATTTGGTGTTGCAGTCAATTTCGGCGGTGATACCATATGGCAAAACGCAAATAGGGGCGGTATGTCCAAAGTTTACATTATATAATATGGGCATATCTGGTCGGTGGGCTTCTTTGGCAACTTGCATAAGGACGGTCTTATATTCCTCATAAAATTTCTCCCCGCAGGGCTTACCAAAGATAATGCCGCCAATACGGTGGGTAATTCCCTGTGCTGTCAAACCTCGCAAAATCCATTTTATGTGGTCTGGACTTGGATGAACCTCGGAGGTTTCTAAAAACAGTAAGGCATTGTCCCATTCGTCTCCTGATGGCCAAATTTTGCTACCGACAATCATAGGCAACACATCAAGGCAACCACCGAGTAGCTTTCCACGTGAAACACCTTTGCCTTGTAACAACTCATAGCCCTTGAGGTCCGGGGTCATTGTGCGAGCAATGTTGCAGTTGGATTTGTCGCTCCACTCCAAATACTCCCCTGTCCAAACTGGACTCGGTTTAATCTCCAAATGGTCTGTTGGCTCAAAAATTACGTTTTTGATGTGTTGGATGGTATAGTCGTGCATAGCAACATTTTCGGCAAACTCTACCATAATGCAACCGCCGTAAAAGGACACAACTCCTGCCTTTTGCATCATAAAATGGTTTGCCGTGGTATCCGAATAACCCATAAACACCTTGGGGTTTTCACGTATAACATCAAAATCTACATAGGGCAACAAGCGAATAGCATCATCTCCACCAATCATGCAGATAATACCTTTTATATCAGGGTTTCTGAAGGCATCCATTAAATCCTTTGCACGAAGGGCTGGATTATCATACAAAAACTCAATTCCCTTTAGTGCGTGGGGCATCGTAACCACATTAAGCCCAAAAACTTCCTCCAGCCGTTGTTTACCTCGCTGGTATCGGTGCAAAAACGCTTCCTCGCCACCCAACCCACTGGATAGGGATACAATGGCAACCGTATCACCCCTTTTCAGCCTTGCTGGTTTAATCATCTTCTTCTCAACTCCTCAACAATTTCCCGCATGACATCACAAAAACCCTTTGGATTGTCTATATCAGTGATATGCCCTGCATCCTCCACCCAATAAAGCTTTTTGTGAGGGGCGTTTATTTTTTCAAAATACTCCGCCGCCGTAGTGCTGGGGGTCTGCCAGTCATCTCTGCCAAGGATATAGTAAACAGGTAGGTCGTACTGGGTTATATCCCAAATTGTATAATCCGCAAGGCTATCTTGAAAATCTTTGTTTGCCTTAATGCTTTTCATATACATGGGTAAGTCAGTAAGCTTAAAAACTGGACTTTTAAGTGCCACCCTAAGCAATTTTGAAACATTAATAGCCTGCCCGTGCTTGGATTGCAAACGCCCAAAACGAAACATATGGTTGTTATAATTTTCAAGGCTGACATTAGGGTAATCCCCCAAGGCATCTAGCTTTTTTAAGTCACCTTTTGCCCCTTTGGTTTCAAGAGTTTGGCGTAGGTGGTCGTAAGAAGCCCGCATTTCACGTCTAGTATCCACCACGTGACCGTTACCCACATAGGCAAACACATCACTTGGGTATTTAAGCACGTATTGCGTACCCAAAACCGAACCCCATGACTGACCCCACAAAATAATCCTGTTGGTTTGGTATTTTTCCTTTATATAAGCGATGGTTTGGCGTAAATCTTCCAGTAAGGTATCTATATTTAGTTCTCCTCGTTTTACTACATTCCTTTTTAAGGTTTTGAGCGTCCCTCGCTGGTCGTAATACACCAGATTTGCAAAATCCCAATACTCTTTTAAGGTATGTCCGCCCATTGCAGTAGACGAACCAGGTCCGCCATGTAACATCAACACAACTTCTTCATGGTCTGATGGGTAATGCAGAAAATACTGGTTGATACCATTTATCGGCACATATTCTTCAATATAACTCATATTTCCCCCTCGTGCCACTAATACAATTAAAGGCGGGGGCAAGCCACCCGCCCTACATGGTGTTATAATTAAAATTTGTTTTAGCTACAGTTGTTATTATGCCAATCGCTACACAAAAGCGGATACTCACAGTTTTTTACGGCATCCTCATAGGTGACATTTCCATCGGTTTCTATGATGGTTTTCAGATAAGCTCTCAAGTTTTTGATTGACGAAGCGACCTTTTGCCCCTCAAAAGCTGGTCCGTGTCCTGGTATCATTGTCAGGTGGGAATATTTCTCGAGATTGTCCAAGGCGTCCATCTGGATTTTAGCATCACTTTTACCCGCACATAGATATGGCAAGGTTTGTTCTCCACTATTTGCAAAAACTAGCTCGTCTGCAACACACAAAAACTGGTCGTTGATTTTTACCAGTAATGTATCCACCGAGTGACCAGGGGCTGGGATAAGCTCCAGCTTATGTCTGACAAATTCTATGGTTGTTGATGTATCCACTGTGGTTGTTGGGGTATATTTTCGTATTTCCTCCTCGCTTGTCTTATAAAAAGCGAAGGTTTCATGGAAGCGTATGCTCCCGAAAAAGGGGATGTTAGGCAACGCTTCTAAACCAGAATAGTGGTCGGAATGGAAATGCGTAATTATTATTTTGTCAATTGTTATGCCCTTTGCGGATAAGTCATCCATGGCTTGCTTTGCATAATCTTCAAAGGCAACATCAATCAGCAAAGCCTTGTCGCCATCAATAACGGCGACTATATTATACCCAACTGGGCTTGTTTCACTTCTTGGTGGAAACATATATTGGATTACATCGTTCGATAGTTGAATTTTATTCATTTTTATCTCCTTAGCTAAATGTGGTACCGCTTTTGCCAGCGATGGCATCCCCTGCTTTTTCTAGCAGAGCAATTATCGCTTTTTTACCACCGTTTTCGATAAAGCTTGCACAAGCTTGCACCTTTGGTAGCATACTGCCTGGTGCAAAATGCCCTTCGGCTTCGTATTTTTTGGCTTCTTCCACTGTTAGGGTGTCTAAATCTTTGTGGTCTGGCTTTTGGAAGTTAAGAGCTACGTGGGTAACGGCAGTTAGAATTATGAGGGTGTCTGCCCCGATAAGTTCTGCCATTTTGGCGGATGCAAAGTCTTTGTCAACCACTGCGTCAATGCCTTTCCAAATGCCAGCGTCGTCATAAACTGGCGTGCCACCGCCTCCGCAGGCGATAACAATCATATCGTCAGCCAATAGCTTTTTAACTACGTCCTTTTCTACGATGTCAACTGGCTTAGGGGATGCCACTGCCCAGCGCCAGCCACGCCCAGCATCTTCCATGTAATATTTGCCAGTTTCCGCCATTATTTTTTTGGCTTCTTCTTCAGTGCTATAAGCTCCAATGGGCTTGGTGGGCTTTAGGAAGGCGGGGTCGTTCTTGTCTACCACTGTTTGGGATGGGATTGTGGCAACCTCTTTGTTGATGCCACGTTCGGAAAGCTCGTTGCGGATTGCTTGTTGGATGTGATAACCTATGTAACCTTGGGACATGGCAATGCACTCTACCAGTGGCATATCGTCTTTGCCAGCATCCATTAGAAGCTTTATCATGCCCACCTGTGGGCCGTTTCCGTGGGCAACCACAACCTTATGCCCATCTGCCACAAAATCTACTACGGATTTCGCAGCTTGTTTTACCATTTCCAATTGCTCTTTTACATTGTTACCTAGGGCATTGCCCCCTAAAGCTAATACAACTGTTGACATAAATTTTCCTCCTGTGTATGTAAAATTGTTGTTGACATATTAAAGGTCTTTCATTCGCATTTTTGTGCGGTAGGAATATCCACCTTCTGAATGTGGAGTTTTTAGCCAGACGATGATACCTAAAGTACTAAATATGGTGATTGTAGTGAGGGTGAAGATGACACCCCACTCTATAGGTGGCGGGATTGGTTCAAGGGTTGAAAGCATTTGGAAAATGCGTTGTCCATGCTCCCCTTCCCATTCTTCGTCAGATAACCTAACACGAATTTCTATTACACTTCCTTGACCTGCCTCACGTAAAAATATTTGACGATAATACCCAATATCCCAGTGATAAGGCGGCAATCTTTCTGATACAAAAAATGGGAAGCTATCTGTTGGTGGATAAAACAGTGTATTACCATCCTCCCAAGCAGCTACCCATCGCCAACTCGGGAGCGTGATAGCATTAACTAAATTCCTGTCAGTTTCATTGCAACTAACACTTATAAAACCAAGGCGAACTTCTGAAGCGTAGTAATATCGACTGTCGATATACACAACAAAACCAGGCCCAGTTGGCGACCATGACCACGAACTTCCTCGAACCTCTGGTTTCACTTCTACACGTTTCAAGTATAAGCTTTCAGTAAAGCCAGATAAAAATAGGAGTATGAGTACCAACAATGGTAATATTCTTTTTGGAAATTTCATAAACAGACCCCTTTCTCTAGGGTATCGTATTCAGAATTGGGGCGGGCAATGCCCGCCCCTACCTTTATCGAGTGGTTTGCACACTGTGGGTAACGAATTGTCCACCCAAAAACTCTCCTGCCACTTTGTGGGTTAGAATTTCTTGGTGCAACCTACCATTTTGCAGGCTGGGTCGCATTTCTTTTACGATTGCAAAAACCCTATCACCATCCACTTTCATGGTAGAAATTTGGGAAAACGGCTCTAACATCCCGCCTGTGTAGGGCGTCTGCACAAAATGTTCTTCGATAAGCCTTGCACGGATTGCGTTTTCCGCAGATGGGGCAATGTCACCGATATTAAGGTCTATTGTGTATGCGGTGCGGGGCAGGTTCATGTAAATGGTTTCGATTTCTAAGCTAATTCTTGCACCACCTACACCTTCAAAATTTGCGTTATTGCGGGTGTCAAAAACCACATCTGTCCCACGGGAATCATAACGCACTGCACCTTCCAAGCGGTGGGTTATGCCATCATCGTCGGTAAATACAAGACTTGATGTCATGGTGGTTGGCACACGACCTTCTTGGCGTTGCCATGTATTATAATCTTCATCATAAACCAAAGTGGAACGAACACCACCTAAAGGCATAATGAACATTGGACCTTGCCTTGTCATGCCTTCAATGGTTACAAAATGATTGCTATCCAGCCACATTTCCTGCTCACGATTGCTGCCTGGCACAAGTAATGGGGTGATGGACATGGTTTGGTTTACATTGAAATACCTGTACAATCCATCTAAAAGTACACTTACTTCACCCCCAAGGGTACGTAATGGACCAAAGTCCATACGGGCAATTTCTACACTTCCGTCAAAATATGCGGTTTCCATTTCGCCACTGATGGGCGGAAGAAAAACAGCCCCTTGACGCAGAACCACAGATGCGATGCTGTCACGTTGTTTTAACACAAATCCGCCGTCACTGAAATTGTGGGACAGGGACAGACCAACAGTACTGCCACCACCAGAGAATAAACCATGTGTCATCCGCACATCAATCCCCAACAGTATGTCTGTTTCAAAAGTTACGGGATGGTTAAAATGTCTTGCAAAAGCAATGTCGCCGCCGTAATATGCCAAATCCACATCCACTGTTACTCCTGTTTCCAAGTCGGTGATGGACAGGGTTAGACCTTCAGCTTCTGGACTTACAGGTTGAAAACGCACAGGGATGTGGTTAAGAGAAAGTTGGCGCATGGGGTTGGTTGCAAAAGCAATGTCTTGCCTGTAGCTGTTGCCGTCAAAGTCTGTTAGGGCGATAAAAAAGCGGGTTAAGTCTATATCTCCTTCAAAATAAAAGGTGGTTGCAGCAGCGTCTAGTAAAATTCGCCTTAAAATTAATTCTTCACCGCCTACATTTATAGCTAGGTTTACGAAAGCGTGGTTTGCACTGTTAAAACCACCATGGGGCTGGTATATGCGACGCACACCATCATCGCCATCTGACCCTCGGCTCATAGCAAACACCACAACGACCCCCACAAGGGAAATCACTGCCACCGTTGCCATTGCAATTATGGCTATGCGTAACATTTTTGGTGCAGCTTTTATATCTTGCAAGATTTTGTTATCTTTAAGACTCTGTTTTATGGATGGCGGCTTAAATGTACGCTTCTTTTTTTCTTTCCCTTGTTTTTCTTCCTTTTCTTCTCCGTAAATTACTGCACCTTCTGGCAGGGAATCTGCAGTAAGGATAAGTTCACCTGAACTTTCTTCATCGTTAACCTTTTCGATGGAATCCAAAAAATCGGCGTTTGGTCCACGCCCTTCGTCATCATCTTCTTCTTTTTGTGTCATTAATGCTTCAAGTATGGCATCCAAGTCTTCTTCTTCAGAATCCGAACCACTCATGGCACCTAAAATTTTATCTAAATCGTCAGCCATTGCTTCCTCCTAAAAATTTCAACATGGTTGTCCAGTATTATACCACACTTTGCCCAAAAAGAAAAGGTTTGAAAATATTTTTGTTTTATGTTATAATAGTATTGATTGATAAGATGGGGGTGGTCTATGCCTATGGAAAATATATTTATAACCTTTGAAGGCGGAGAAGGGGCAGGTAAAACCACCCAAATTCAGATGTTGCATGACTATTTGTCGGCACAGGGTCTGGCGGTGGTGGCGGTGCGCGACCCTGGCGGGACTGCCATTGCAGAGCAAATTCGTGCCATGGTTAAAAGCAATGCCAATGCTGATATTTATGTGCGGACGGAAGCATTGCTGTATCTGGCAGCACGATGTGAGATGGTAGAGAAGCTTATAAGACCCCATCTGTCGGCTGGTCGGATTGTTTTATGCGACCGTTTTGCGGATTCTACAATTGCTTACCAAGGTTTTGCCAATGGGCTGGAAGTAGAGGGCTTGGAATATATCGGCAGATTTGCCACAGGTGATTTAACACCAACCCTAACTTTTTACCTAAAAATTAGCCCACAGGATGGGCTTTTGCGTAAGACTGCCCAGCAAGACCTTGACAGGGTGGAAAACAAGGGCTTGGGGTATCATAAGAAGGTGGAAGAAGGTTTTGAGCATCTTGCCAAGAATAACCCCCAGCGGATTATCACCATTGACGCCACCCTGCCAATTGATGAGATACACCAAATTATTGTAAACAGTACAAATAGAATTTTCTAGCAAGACAATCATTCCATATGCAAACAACCAAACGGCTTTGGTTGAAAAGAATGTTGCTGGCCTAAAATAAAAGGAGGACAAAATTATGAAATTTATTATGGCTATTGTTCAAGACGAGGATGCAATTAAACTTATTGATAAGTTAAGCGAGCATCGTTTTATGGTAACTAAAATGGCATCTACTGGTGGTTTTTTACGCACTGGTAACACCACGCTAATTTGTGGTGTGGATGACGAAAGGGTGGAGGAATTTATTAGCCTTGTGGAAAGTAATTGTAAATCCCGCAAGCAAATTACCTCTGTAAACGCTTCCCACCTTTCCACTGCCGATAACTATGTTCCATATCCTGTGGAAGTTGCTGTTGGCGGTGCCACCATCTTTGTTTTGGACGTTGCGGAGTTTAGGAGAGTTTAGATGTCTATTAAGATTGGAGATGTGGGTACGGTTGCAACCCCGCAACAAATTTCCGCTGTTAAAGAAAAATTTGATACTGGCGAATTTGCTTTTACCCTTAAAAGAGTTGCAGGCGAAGGGCTTGCTGAGCGTCTAGAAGGGCTAATTACCGATATTAACCTGTGGGGCAAAAAAATTGCCGACCACAGGGATATTGGCGACCTTAAAAAATATCGTGCCTTGGTGCAAGAGTTTATAAACGAAGTCGTCACAAATTCCCATGAATTTTCACGGGAAAACTTTTTGGATAGGCGGGGACGGCATCGTGTTTACGGCATTGTACGTCAAGTAAACCAAGAATTAGATGCTTTGGCACAAGATTTGTTGGTAAACGAAGCAAAGCATATAGATATTTTGTCTAGGGTTGGTGAAATTCATGGTTTGCTTTTGGATATGGTTATCTAGCAAGTAAAGAACTAGGTGAGGGATATGAAGCAGTTAATTGTTTTGGCTGACATGGAAGGTGCAAGCGGAATTTTTGACCATAATATTACTTGGCTGTACAACGGGCAAGATGATTGGCGAAAATTTGGGCGGGATTGTATAACGTCTGATATGCTGGCGGTTTGTAAGGCAGCAAAAGATTTTGGCATTGATGAAATTTTGCTTTACGACTTTCATTGGGCAGGTAATCCAGAATTTAATATCATTTTAGAAAAACTACCATCTATGGTGCGTGTTTTTGACGTAGTGGACAGATGTATGTTTTATGAAAAAATGCGGGGGCAGGCTGCCCGTAATGCTTTTGGCATAATTACCCTTGGGCAACATGCCAGATGGGAAACGCCAAACGCATATTTTGAACACACAATCCAATCCCCGCCAATTAAGAACATTTTTGTTAATGGCTTGCACATAGCAGAAATTGGTTTCAGTGTGCTAAATTTTGGCGGGATACCCTATCTTGCTAATATCGGGTGTCAGGCGTCCATGACGGAAGCCTTGGAGCTTTCTGACAGCATTGTGACAATTCCCGTCAAGGACAAAGCAAAAAAATGGGAGCCAAGCCCCCAAGAAACATTCCCATTGATTTATGACGGCGTGCTAAAGGCTTTACAGCAAGCCGACAAGGCAAAAGTGGTTAAACTGCCACCACCTTACAGCTTCTCAATGGAGCTATGTGATGGTTTTGCATACGACACCAATGCCGAGATGAGTTGGAAAGGGGAAATCACCCCTAAAAATGCAGAGTGGACAGCACCTACCATCGAAATGGGATTGGAGCTTTTTCATCATGTGCGTGCTTTGATAAGTAAAGATGATAGGGTTTGAGAAAGGAAATGTTCCACGTGAAACAAATTCTTGGAAACGAACTTACACTACGCTCCATGGCTTCGGCTGTGGGTCATAGGCGGATTAGCCACGCTTATATATTTTGCGGTGGCAAGGGCTTTGGCAAAAAAATGCTGGCAAGGCATTTTGCCAAAGCCGTTTTGTGCCATAGCCCAAATGATGGTATGGCTTGTGGTGGCTGTAAATCCTGCAAAACTTGTGACAGCGGAAACAATCCAGATTTGGTCTTTGTACAAAGCGAAAAGTCGGCACTAAGTGTCGGCGAGGTACGGAGCAATCTGTTGGCAGACCTAGCTGTGTTGCCCCATGGGGGCGAACGTCGGGTTTACATTATCCAAAATGCAGATATGATGAACCATCAGGCACAAAATGCTTTGCTATTGTCTTTGGAAGATGGTCCAAAGCATGCCGTTTTTATGTTGTTGGCAACGGGACTTGGTGGGTTTTTGCCGACAATCCTTTCCCGCTGTGTGGAGTATAAAATACCACCACTTGGCACAGGTGTTATCGTCCAGCATCTTATGGGACAAGGTGTACCTCAAGATAAAGCACAAATTGCCGCCGAATTTTCTGGTGGGGGCGTTGGGCGAGCCTTAACATTGCTTGATGACGAGGAATTTGCCCAAATACGCACCACAACAATTAATTTGGCACAAACAATCAGCGGTATGGGCATAGCAGAAATTTTTGCTACCGCAAAAGAATTGGAACAACAAAAAGAACATATTATTGATATTTTAGACATTTTACAAATGCTTTACAGAGACGCCCTTGTAACATTTTATGATGTGGATGCTTTACATAAAATCCACGCCATCACCGATGCACGTGAAAAATTACGTGCAAATTGCAATTTTCTAATGACGGTCGAACTTTTGCTGTTGAAACTTGGAGGCAAATATAATGAAGAAACATATAGATAAAACGAAACAAGGAAAAGAAGCTAAGGATATGGAAGTTATCGGCGTTCGCTTTAAGAAAGCGGGCAAAATTTACTATTTTGACCCATCTGGTAGCCAATTTGAATATGGTACTGGCGTTATAGCCGAAACCATCCGTGGTGTGGAGTATGGCACGGTTGTTATGGCTAACAAAATATCCCGTGTAGAAGCAGCTTGGATGCCCCTTCGCAAACTTAACCGCATTGCCACTGAAAATGATTTAGAAACCCTAAAAGCCAACAAACAGCGGGAAAATGAAGCTTTTGACATATGCTTGGAGCGTATTGAAAAACACAGGCTTGGCATGAAATTGGTTGATGTAGAACTTACTTTTGACGCTGCCAAAATAATATTTTATTTTACGGCAGACGGGCGTGTGGATTTTCGTGAGCTGGTTAGGGATTTGGCTGGCGTGTTCCGTATGCGAATCGAGCTTCGTCAAATTGGTGTTCGGGACGAATCTAAGTTGTTAAACGGCATCGGGGTTTGCGGTCGAACTTTATGTTGTTCCACCTTTTTGCCAGACTTTCACCCTGTGTCGATTAAAATGGCTAAAGACCAGAACCTGTCACTTTCTCCCACGAAAATTTCTGGGGTTTGCGGGCGGCTGATGTGTTGTTTGAAATATGAAGAATCTCATTACGACGAACTTAACCAAATTATGCCTGGTGTAGGGGATATTATAAAAGTTGCGGATGGCGAGGGAGAGGTTATTTCTACGTCAATTTTACGCCAAACCCTGCGGGCTGTAATTCGTAAAAACCCGAAAGATGCCCCGTCAATTAACACATATCATGCCAATGAAATTAAGATTTTGAAAAAGGCAGAGGTGCCAGAGTGGGAAGAACGCCGCAAAGGACGGTATAGAGAGTAGTTTGGGACAAGGTGCTTCTGTACTAATCATCCGCCAAAAGTTTATGTCGGTTGTGGCAGTCAACACAAAAATTCCGCAAGGCTCTCTTGCGTTGATATAGATATTCTAAAATTCCGAAAGGGGACTGATTTATTATGAAAAGCAGAACTGTTACTATTTCAACACGGAGAGTGATTTCGACATAACTCTCCGTCATATTTCAAGGAGAGTGTTTATGGTAAAACCAACAAACATAGAAATTAAGAAGTTTAATGATTTGGATTTTGATATTTTTGCACAGATGGTCGGGGTGTATTTTATCGAAGACCTTGAAGAAACACTTAATCACAACCCACCCATTGGGATGTGCAAAGCAATGACGCAGGCCGCCAAAGATGGTATAATTCATCTTGACCTTCTGCACTTAGATGATACGGCAATAGGTTTCATAATGTATCAGGTAGATAGCCCCGAAAGTAATTGGTGTGAAAAAGAGGGCTATGGCTTTATAAGGGAGATGTATATTCGCAAAGACCATCGTAAGCAGGGCTATGGAAAAGTCCTTGTTGCCCATGCCGAAAATGAGTTGAAAAAGCTGTCAGTTCCATATATCTACCTCACTTCTTCCAATGATGACTTTTGGTTGGGTGTTGGATATGTCGAAACTGGTGAAGTTTGTGAAAAAAACAGCCTCGGTATTTTAATAAAACAACCATAACTTGTTGATTTAATTGGCAAGTTAGAAGCCCAAAACACCCCACTATTTGCGGGGTGTTTTTATTAATCGGACAAATCAATACATTACCCTACTTTAGAGTTTTGTTAAAAAATGTTTCGCTGGACATATGGGGTGGTCGCAGGTAACGGTTTAGAGCAAAAAGACCGTCAATATCCCCCACGGTTATGGTGTTGGGCTTTTCGTAACAGGACAAGCTTGCCAGATAACCACCATCACGTATAATCTCATCAGAGGCGGGGGATAAAATGCCCAACGGATAAGTCAAGCTATTTGCTGTAAGCCCCACATTATCCAGCAAAACATCAGCAAATTTTTTCAAGTCGCCCAAAAGTCTTTCCCTATATTGGTCAAGGCTTTCCGCTCTTTTCTTGCCAACACCAGCCGAGCCATGAAGGTCATATGTGTGGCTTTGAATTTCTATTCGACCACTCTCATGGGCTTTTCGCACACAATCCCATGTCATATGGGGAAATTGGTATTCTTTGCCTTCCTCTGCAAGCTTTGTATATTGGTCTGTTGTCGCCCCGATGATAGCCATGGTTATGCGGGCATCATATGTTTCCAACATGGGCAACATAATGTCAACCGCTGGTTGCCGACCATCATCAAAACTTAGTACGATGGGTTTTGATGGCAACGGCTTACCCGAATGTACGAAGTCAATTAAATCTTGCATTATAACCGCAGTATAACCATTTGCCGACAACCATTTTAAGTCATCCTCAAACTCCGCCACTGTAATTTCCCAGCGGTTACTGGGGTTATCTTCTAAGGCGTGGTACATGATAATCGGCACATCCGCCGTTTCCCCCGCTGGCAGACCCGCCAACAACGGATTAATGAACGCAAAAGCCAACAATGTAAATAATAGATTTTTCATAAATTTGCACCTCACAATAAATAATCTTTATTGTTTGCGTCTCTTAGCTTGTCTAAACCTAGAACCTTTTGTAAATCCACTTGTAAATTTGTTGATTGTTCTGTATAATACTGTTGAGGTGAAATTATGACATATGAGCAAGCACAGGAATATTTATTAAACAGTTACGGAGTAGGACGAAAAAAAGGGCTAAACGCCATGGCAGACGCTTTGTCAAGGCTTGATAACCCCCAAGATAAAATCAAAATTATCCATGTGGCTGGGACAAATGGCAAGGGTAGTTTTTGTGCCATGATGTCCGCTGTTTTGCAAGACGCAGGGTATAAAGTCGGTGTTTTCTGCTCCCCTCATATTGAGGAAGTGGAGGAGCGTTTTGTAATAAACAACGAGATGATTACCCATAGTGACTTTTGCAAGATTTTAACAGAGGTTGCTAAAATCAGCGAAGATATGTTTGAAGCTGGTGATTGTTTTTCGTTTTTCGAGCTGTTGACAGTTATGGCATTTGTTTATTTTCAACAACAGGAAGTTGATTTTTTGTTATTGGAAGTGGGTATTGGCGGGCGTTTGGATGCTACAAATGTGATAACCAATCCATTTTTAACCGCCATAATGCGTATCGGCTTTGACCACATGGAGATACTCGGCAACACCCTTCCAGAAATTGCCTCTGAAAAGGGCGGTATAATCAAAGAAAATCGTCCTTTGGCATTGTATGACGACATAGAGTTGGTTCGTGATATTTTTGAGCAAATAGCAGAGGAAAAAGGGGCAAAAATTTACAATGCTAGGGATTTAGATTTAACAGGCTTTCAAGTTGGGTTGCTTGGCGAACACCAACAGGAAAACGCAAGGGTTGTAATGGCGGCTTGCTCCGCTTTGATGGATTTGGGGGTTAAATTGCGACCAGACCACATCAGATACGGCTTAAAAAACGCCCACCACCCCGCCCGAATGGAAATTATGAGCGAAAACCCCACCATCATCCTTGAAGGGGCGCATAATTTACAAGGTGCATTAGCCTGTGCCGAAAACATGGGCAAAATGTTTGCTGGGCGTGAAATTACCGTGGTTATTGGTATTCTAAAGGACAAAGAAATAGGCGAAATTGTGCGGGCTTTGACCAGCTTTGCAACCCGTGTGGTGTTTACCAAACCGCTATACGATTTTAAGGCATCGACACCCCAAGAATTGCGTGATAGTGCAAGCCTAACGGGTATTGAGCAACATATTGTAGAAAATTGTATCGAAGCCCTTAATTTAGCTGAAGAAATTACCTCTGATGATGGTGTTATCCTGTGTACGGGTTCGCTATACCTAATGGGCGATATTAGAAAATATTTGCGAGAACGATAAGGCATCAAACACACACTATCGTCTAAATTTGAAAAATAGTGCCAGCAGGCATGGGACGGGCAATGCCCGCCCCTACAATTGCGTGTTGGCAATATTGTGGGTTTTTGCACATGCGTGGTAGGGGCGGGCATTGCCCGTCCCACTTATGTAGACGATACCGTACAAGCCCAGGGGATGATGCCGTTAAGCAAAAACACCATTGCGGGGGTTGACCCGCAATGGTGTTTGGTTTATGTTGAAAAATATGCTTGACAAATAGACCTATGAGATGTTAGAATTATCTCAGGTCTAATGGCAGACTTGTATCATTGCCTGTCTGGGAATTCATTTGGTGTGATTATGCCAGACAGGCAACTTTTATACAAGTCTCTAACTAAGGAATATAAAGGGAATGACCCTAATTACATTTTACAGGTTGGTTTTATGTTTGTCAACACTTTTTTGAAGTTTTTTTGTTGAGTGACGCTGAATACACAAAACAATGCCTACGCAACCAAGCGTAGGCATTGTTTTTAATGTTTTCAATTCATTATGAAATCTTTCTAGACATTTACAGAAACTTCCTCTACATCTATGAATTCTTCCACAACTTCTAAGAGTTGTTTAGGTGACAATTGTTGTTCTGTAAACTTTTTCGCCAAATTATGTACAAATACTGAATTTACGCTAATATCTAGCACTTGTTGGGCAACTTCACCATTGACAAGGGCTTGTAAACCGTACGTTCTTGCTGGTTCTCCACATTCTTTAATCACCTCTTGAAAGACCACATTATACACAACTGCCGTGTTCACTTTTTGTTCAATTGTCATTCCATTTTCCTCCTTAGTTGGATAATCATTGTGATAACTTATCACGCAATGTTTTTAAGACCCGCTTTTCAATGCGGCTTACCTGCACTTGGCTCACACCAATGGCCTGTGCAATTTGACTCTGTGTTTTGTCTTGAAAGTACCTCATTACAATAACCTGACGTTCTCTAGCGTCCAATTGACTGATAATTTCACGTAGGGCAATCTTATCAATCATTCTTTCGCTCTGGTCTTCTCCCATCACCTCCAATTTGTCTAGCAAATACACTGGTCCGCCATCGCCCTGATGTACAACAGCGTGTAGGCTTTCCACATCGCTTGCTGCATCCATTGCGTGGGCAAGTTCTTCCACGTCAATTTCTAGGGCTTTGGCAATTTCGGCAACACTCGGCACTTTTCCAGTGGACTGTTGTAAACTTTCTTGAATATATCTTGCCTTAATGGCAAGTTCTTTTAAGGGGCGACTGACTTTTATCATCCCGTCGTCCCGTAAAAACCGCTTAATTTCGCCCATTATCATGGGTACGGCATAGGTAGAGAATTTTACGCCAAAACTTATGTCAAATTTATCAATGCACTTCATCAGTCCTATTGCACCTATTTGAAACAGGTCTTCCAGCTCGTAGCCACGTCCTGCAAAACGCTTAACCACAGACCAGACCAAGCCTGTATTTTCAGTAACCAAGGTGTCCCTTGCCAAACTGTCGCCGTTTTGGCTGGCGGCTATTAGCTCCAATGTCCTGTCGTGGGTTCTGTCTAAGGTTTTTTCCATTGGGTTCACTCCTTAGACCATTTTTTTGTGCATCTTGACAATTGTCCCGCTTGGGCTGGACTGGACTTGTAAGTCGTCCATGAACTCTGACATTACCGTGAAACCCATGCCCGACCGCTCCTCGTCTGGTTTGCTTGTGTATAGAGGTTCGAGGGCTTGTTCTATATTTGGTATGCCTCTACCAAAATCTTCAACTTCTATGTAAATTTCACGGTTTGT